>Ga0208321_1000063_pt1 | contig 137889 bp, 113 predicted proteins | sample June2015DPH_4_15_FD_184692 | JGI IMG/M metagenome (GOLD analysis project Ga0208321, IMG submission 184692) | Peatland microbial communities from SPRUCE experiment site at the Marcell Experimental Forest, Minnesota, USA - June2015DPH_4_150... | ecosystem: Environmental > Terrestrial > Soil >...
CCGCTGTTTATCGGGTTTCACCTTGCCTCCTTGTTTATAGATTGAACAAGTAATTTTCCGCGATTTTCGCTCATTCTAGTAAACCACTACATATAGTGGTTTGCTTAAACAACCGGATAAGCATTAGCCGGCTTGAAGTCGATCCTTATGGGCCGATCACCCGATCGTTTTCACTTTCCTGCGTTCCCCGGTCCACCCACGGGATAAAGCTTGGGCAGCCGCTGATCAACCGGCGGCAGTGCGGGAAAGGGGGCGTGCGGCTCCCTCTGATACCAATAGGCGACGGAGAAGTAGTTGTCCGAGCGGTGATTCGCGTGCCCGTGCTCGATGGTGGCGCGAATCGACTTCGTGAAGGGAATCGGCGAATCCAGGTGGAAGCGATAAACTGATGACCGGCTTCCCGCCAGTTCATCACCTTTGACGGGTGCGCCGAACAGCTCGTACGAGAACGGCTGATCGCCAAAATCCCATGCTCCCAGGAAATAGTCTTCGGAGCCCGTGCCCGTGATCGTGGGGAGCTTGTCGCCGTCAATGAAGAACATGTCGTCACCCTCTCCCCACCAGCCGTCCTGGTTTTGCAGCCCCGACATCGTCACACCCACGTAGTGCCCGCGTCCTGTGGCCTCCATCTAAACGTAGTTGTCCTCCCCCGTCAGGTCGGGTCTCCCGTTGACGAAGGGATCGCCATTGCTCTGCCATTGGTTTGTCCAGCCATGATTCGGCGTGGCCTGCCGATATTGCGCGTGGAAGTAAAGCGTATCGGCAGCAAGAGGGCCCGCGTATTTCCGGTAATCGATATTGAAATAGAATGAATTCACGGGAAGTTTGCCTTCGTTGGTCACCGTGATTTTCGCCATTTTCTGGAACGGCATCGGGAAAAACGAGTTCAGGGCCTTCGTGGAACCGACGGCAAGCGGCAAGGATTGATAGGTGAAATACTCGCCGAGGCCCAATCCGAAGAAATCGCCGATGGGCGTGGGTTCGTTGTCCCAGTACATGCGGAGCACCAGTTTTTTCAAATGCGCAGCCTCGGCGCTCGCGATCGTAAACCAGATGTGGGTGATGACGCCCGGGCCTGACTCCTCGAACACCGTGAATGTTTCGCCCGCCGCAATCTTGCGCATGTCGTCGTTCGCCCCGGTACGGTCCCAGCTCGAGACGCGTTTCAGGACGTAGTCGTGTGGCTTCGGCAGGTCGGCAAGCAGCCCGCTCAATTCCTGAGCGAGTGCAGCGGGAACGAGACAGAACCAGATAAGAAACAAGCCCAGCTTGCGCATGGAGACCTCCGGAGGCTTATCTAAGGAATGCCAGAAATCGGCGGGATTCTATCACACGCCGGCGCTCGCAATGCCTCCCAAAGTCCTGTGCGGAACGCCCAGGTCTCGACATCATGCCGCCACAGCGTTAAGCTGTCGTCCCAGTCAGTAAAACGGTTGAGGTCATCCCATGAGGCGCACAAATCCCCGTGAAGTCGGCAGTCCCACGAATGCGCTCGTGAAGGTTTTCCGGCGGGCGCTGGCCGAAGGCACCACGCGGCAGGGTTGGCTGGCTGTGGAGGGACCCTTTCTGGTGGAGGAAGCGCTGAAGGCGGCGCCCCACGTCAAAACTCACAGCGTCTTGATAGCGAGCGGCGCAGCGCAAAGGTTCTCCGCACTGCTCGGTCGCCTGCCCGGCGAGGCCGAAATCACGCAGGTCCCTGACCGCTTGTTCGAGCGCGTCGCGCAAACTCAGTCTCCGCAGGGAATCGCGGCCCTCGTGGAACTGCCCGTCCACAAGCTCGAACAAGTTGTGGCCGGACACGATGCCCTGCTGCTGGTAGCCTGTCGAATTCAAGATCCCGGCAACCTCGGCACGATGCTGCGCACCGCGCTGGCGTTTTCCGCGTCAGCCCTCCTCACCTTGAAGGAGACCGTGAGCCCGTTCAATCCCAAGGCGGTGCGCGCTTCGGCGGGAGCCGTCTTCCGGCTTCCACTCGTTTGCGACCTCGATCCGAATGAGGCCCTGACGTTCTTGAGCCATCGCGTCCGCATCGTGGCTGCGGATCGTCACAGCCCGTCAGCGCTTGCGAGCGCAGATCTGACGGGACCCCTCGCGATCCTCGTCGGGCGCGAAGCCAGCGGATTGCCCGAGGAGATTGCCCGGCACGCCAGCCAACTTCTGAGCATCCCGATCCGGGAGGAAGTGGATTCCGTGAACGCGGCCACGGCAGCCGGCATCTTTCTGTATGAGGCGACACGCCAGCGAGGGTTCAGATATTAAATGAAATTGCTCCCGGGTTTATCAATCCCCCGATGAGCCGATCGCTCGATGGCCCGATTTGACATGAGCCTTTTCGAAACAACCCCCACCGACCGCCCTTCCAGCGCCTCGCAGCGCGGTGCGAGTCCCTCGCCGCTGGCCGACCGCATGCGGCCTGAGACGATCGAAGAATTCGTGGGCCAGCTTCACATCTTGGGGCCGGCCAAACCGCTCCGTCGCCAGATCGAGCGCGATGAGCTGGGTTCCATGATCCTCTGGGGTCCACCGGGCTCCGGCAAGACCACACTCGCCACCATCGTCGCGCGCAAAACCCGCAGCGATTTCGTGCGCTTCAGCGCCGTCCTCGCGGGCATCAAAGAAATCAAGGAAGTGATGGCGGCAGCGGAAAAATCACGCCACTACGGTCGCCGCACTGTGTTGTTCATCGATGAAATCCATCGCTTCAACAAGGCGCAGCAGGATGCGTTTCTGCCCTACGTTGAGCGGGGCGACATCGTGCTGATCGGCGCCACCACGGAAAATCCCTCATTCGAAATCAACGCCGCCCTGCTTTCGCGTGCCAAGGTCTACATGCTCTCCGCCCTCTCGACTGACGAGGTGCTGGCGCTCCTCCGCCGCGCGCTCGGCAACGTGAAGCAGGGCCTCGGCTCCCAGCACATCGAGATCCCCGACGAGCTTCTGCGGCAAATTGCGGTGTTCGCGAACGGCGACGCGCGTGCGGCTTACAACACGCTCGAAACCGCCGTCGCGGCCGCTGCGCGCGACCCGGAGGGACGCATCACCATTACCGAAGCCCTGGTTGAGGACGCCATTCAGCGGAAAGTTCTGCTGTACGACAAAGCCGGCGAAGAACACTACAACCTGATTTCCGCCCTCCACAAGTCCGTCCGCAATTCCGACCCCGACGCCGCCCTCTACTGGCTGGGACGAATGCTCGAAGCAGGAGAAGATCCCCTTTACATCGCGCGCCGCCTGATTCGCGAGGCCTCGGAGGACATCGGCCTGGCCGACCCGAATGCTCTGGGCGTTACGGTCGCGGCCATGCAGGCGGTGCACTTCCTGGGAATGCCGGAAGGGAATTTGGCGCTCGCAGAGGCTGCGGTCTATCTTTCGCTCGCGCCCAAGTCAAATGCGCTCTATGTCGGCTATGGCGAAGTTGTGAACGACGCGCAGAAGACCATCGCCGAACCCGTGCCCTTCCATCTGCGCAACCCGGTGACCGGACTGATGGCGAATTTCGGTTACGGCAAAGGCTATCAGTACGCGCATAAGGCTGAAGACAAGCTCACCGACATGCAGTGCCTGCCCGACAACCTCAAGGACCGCCGCTACTACCGCCCCACCGACCAGGGCTTCGAAAAGAGGCTGAAAGAAAAACTCCAGGCCATCGAGGAGTGGAAGAAGAAATACGCGCGGGGCGGGTGAGAATTCAGTTCAGTCTCCAGCAGTTTTCCGTGGGGTGGATTGCGCCAGGTACTTCAAATCCCGTCGGTCACAAACCGCTTGGCGTGTTCTTTCAGAATGCATCGATCCATGATGACCGTGAGGCCGGCGACGCGGGCGCGTTCGGCCGCTTGCTCGTGAATCACCCCTTCTTGCATCCAGATCACTTTGGCTTGCTTGAGGATGGCGGCCTCCACCACTTCCGGAACGAATTCCGACCGGCGGAAGATCACGACCACATCGACAGGCTCGGGGACTTCGTCCAGTGACGCATAGCCCTTCTCGCCCAAGACCGATTCCTCATGCGGGTTCACGGGGATGATCCGGTACCCGTGGCTCTGCATGTAGGCTGCCACCCCGTGGCTCGGGCGTGCAGCCTTCGACGACAGGCCCACCACCGCCAGCGTCTTGCAGTGTTCGAGAATCTCCATGATTGCGTCCGACATCACCTGCAACCCTCGGCTCCCGCCCAGCAGTTTGCTGAAAAACGTCCCGGCAATGTCATCCTGAGCCCGCCTTGGCGGGCGAAAGATCTGCAGTTTCGTCTTACCAGCGAATTGCCAGACTCCTCGTCGTCCGGCGCGGCGGACGCGATACGCTTTAACTTTCAACCTTCAACTTTCGACTGCTTTTCACTCCCGCCTCACGCTCTGCAGGGCCACCCACCGCCCTGGGGGCCGAAGCAGGTAACTCCATTACAGCTTGCCCGCCTTCACCGGCGACGACAGCACGCGGCGCAGTACCTCCAGGAACTGCTCGTTTTCTTCGTGAATCCCCGCCGTCACGCGCAGGGAAGTCGGGAAGCCGTAAAGCTTCACGGGCCGCACGATCACACCTTCGTGCAGCAAGCGAATGAAGTCTTCCTCGCAATCCCGTCCGGTATCGACCAGCAGGAAATTCCCCGCCGACGGCGTGTACCGCACGCCCAGCAGCGTCAACTCTTCGGTCAGGAATTTCATCTCGCGGCGATTGCTCTCGACTGACCTCGCGATGTGCTCATGGTCATCCAGCGCCGCCATGCCCGCCACCTGGGCCAGGCTCGAGGCGTTAAACGGCGAGCGAATGCGGTGGAGGCACTCAATCAGTTCCGCATGTCCCATCCCGTACCCGAGCCGGATTCCCGCCAGGCCGTGCACCTTGGAAAAAGTCCGCAGCACCAGGATATTTTTCCCCGCCCGGACGTAGTCAATCGAATGGGAATAATCCGGGCGCTGCACATATTCAAAGTACGCCTCGTCCAGCACCACCAGAATGCGCGAGGGAATCGCCTCGAGGAATCGGTCGAGCTCCTCGGCGGTGAACATCGTACCCGTCGGGTTGTTGGGATTGCCGAGGTAAACCACTTTGGTGCGTGCCGTGATGGCGTGGGCAATCGCGGGAAGATCGAAGGTCAGGTCGCGCATCGGCACCTGCACCAGCCCTGCGCCCATGTCTTCAATGGCCAGTCGATACATGTAGAAAGCCGAAGCGGAAGTGATCGCTTCATCGGCGCTGCCGGAAAGAAACGTCTTCGCCACCAGCTCGATCAGGTCGGTCGAGCCGGCGCCCAGGATGACCTGGTCCATGGAAAGGCCCTGGATTTCCGCGAGTTTCTTCCGCAGGTAATATCCGCTTCCATCTGGATAGACATGAATGTGATCAAGATAGTTGCGGATGGCCTCCTGGGCTTTGGGTGAAGGTCCAAGCGGGTTTTCGTTCGACGCCAGCTTGATGGCCGTACGCCCCAGTTCGCGCTCGACTTCCTCGATAGGTTTGCCCGGCGGGTAGGGTCGAATGCGGCTCGACCAGGGTGGAAGCATATCGTAGATGGAAGATCGCGGCATGGATTGTGGGGTAGGGGCGGGCTCTCGGCACAAGAGGTTTAGCCCTCTCCTACCTTCCCCCCCTCCAGTTTTTTAACCGCTCAACTTCGGCACCCGTCAGATGGCGTAGCTGGCCAGGCCGCAAGCCGCGGTCGGTCAGGAACGCAATCCGAATGCGTCTTAACTTTACCACCGGCTGCCCGATGCGCTCAAACATCCGCCGGACCTGGTGGTAGCGGCCCTCGACGAGGGTGATTTCATACCAAGGTTTGTCGCGCCCTGCAAGGGGGCCGACTTGGCAGGGCGCTGTCCGTCGCCCGTCGAGCACTATCCCGCTTTCCAGTTTCGCGATCTCCCCGGCCTCTGGCCGGCCCTGCAGTTTCACGTGGTACGTTCTGGGCACGGCCGAGGCTGGCGACATCAGGAAGTTCGCGAGCGCGCCGTCGTTGGTCAGAATCATCAAGCCGGAGGAGTGGTAGTCCAGTCTGCCGACCGGGTAGACGCGTTGCTTGATTCCGTGTACCAGCGAGAGCACAGTGGGCCGGCGCTGTGGGTCGCTGACCGTCGAAACGTAACCGACAGGTTTGTTTAACAGCAGGTAGACGTGCGGCGTGGCGCGCCTCAGCAAACGGCCGTCCACACGGATGTGGTCGCGCTCGGGATCGGCCTTCGAGCCGAGCTGGGTAACGGTCTCGCTGTTGACGCTCACGCGGCCTTCCAGAACCATCTGTTCAGCCTTGCGACGCGAGGTAATACCGGCATCAGCAATGATTTTCTGAAGGCGCTGTTGCATAGGTGCGAGAGGCTACACTTTCGAGTCCGCGACCAGCGGGATATGTTCCTGTGACCCACGCCCTCCAGGGTCGCCCCTAGCCGGACGTGGGAAGTGTCTCCTCGGGGGGTGGCGCAGCGTTTTCTTCGCTCGGCGCGGCTGGCGCGGGAGCCGGCGGTTCGCCGGCGGGCGCTGCCGCTTCCGGATTCTCCCCAGGCGTCGTCTCCTGAGCAGCAGGCGGCGCGGGCTCGGGAGGCGACGACACGGCGGCTGCTTCACCCACCCCTCCACCGGCCTCCTCACTCGATACCGGTGCGGGTTCAGCTCCCGCCGCCGGTGCTTCGTCGGCGATCCACTCGGAGCCCAGCGCACGCTTCGCCAGCTCCTCGAATTCCTTTAGGCTGGGCAACTCGCCCACGTCCTTTAACCCGAAGTGCACAAGGAAATCCCGCGAGGTGCGATAGAGAATCGGCCGTCCCACCACGCTCTTCCGCCCCGCCGTCACCACCAGCTTCTTTTCCATCAGGGTGTGGATCACCCCGCCTGCATCCACGCCGCGAATCTCCTCGATTTCCGGCAGCGTCACCGGCTGCCGGTATGCGACCACCGCCAGCGTTTCGAGCGCGGGCTTCGAGAGCCGGATCGGCGGCTTCAAGCTCTTGACATATTTCCGCAGGATCTCGTGGTGCTCGGTTTTGGTGGAAAACTTGTAGCCATTCGCCACCTGCCGGATCTGAATCCCGTGCTGGTTCTGCTCGTAATCAGCGATCAGCTCGTCGAGCTTGGCCTTTACCCGATCCCGCTCCTCGCCGTCCAGGGTCTTCAGGATGGCATCGAGCGTGACCGGCTCCGGCGCCACGTAGATGATCCCTTCGATGAGGGCCTTCAGAATCTCGTCATTCAGCATAAAAGAAGTCTTCAGTTCTCTCGGGTCAGTTTTCAGTTGCTGGCTCATTGCCGTCAGGACTGGAAATCTCGTTCTACTGACGACTGACAACTGACCCCTGACGACTAACTCAAACTTTCCTCCAAACCTGCCGCGAATTCCTGGGCGGTTGTGGCCGCCAGGATTTCTTCGAACCTCCGGCTCTTCGCCACCGTGATAGGCGCGAACAAGTCCTTCTGCCGGAGCAGCACCGCGCGCAAGCGCACCAGTTCGAGCAGCGCCAGGAATAGGGCGATCAGCGCCTGTCGCCACAGATAGTCGCCGAACAAATCTGCGAGCGGAACCGGGCCTGACCTTGCGCGCAGCATCTGCTTCACGTGTTCAACCATCTGCGCCACCGTGACCTCTTCGCGCTTGATCTGTATCTGCGCCCGCTTCTTGGCGCGCTCCAGGATTTCGCGGAACACCGAAATCAGATCGAACACCGAAACCACCAGCCCCGGCTCGTCTTCCGCCTCCGCAAACTCCCCGATGCCTGATTGGGACCACATGGCGTCTTCCACCAGGCGCTTCGAGTTGAGCATCTCCGCAGCGTTCTTGAACTGCTCGTGCTCAAGGAGGCGGTGCACCAGCTCCGTGCGCGGATCTTCCTGCTCCTCGGCTGGAGCGGTCGGGTCGGGGGGCAGCAGCATGCGCGACTTGATGTGAATCAGTGTGGCAGCCATGAAGATAAACTCTCCCGCCATGTCGATATTCAGTTCCTCCAGCATATGTAGATAGTCAAGATATTGCTGTGTAATTCTCGCGATGGGAATGTCGTAGATATTGACCTGCTGCTTGCGGATCAAGTCGAGCAGCAGATCGAGCGGTCCCTCGTAGATCGCAAGCTTCACCGGCGGAGGGGGCGCCGTCAGGTGCGACACACGTTTGGGCGGTGGAGCGGGAGTTTCACCCAACTCTCCCGGTGCAGGTGTCTCCGGATTCGGGTCGCGCGGTTCGTCGATCATCTAGGTCAGCTTCACCGCGGCGCGCACTTCGGCCATGGTAACCTGCGCCACGCCGCGGGCTTTTGCAGTTCCCTCCTCAAGCACATCCCAGACTTTCTGCGGATTTTGCTCGTAAGGTTTCCGCCGCTCCTGAATCGGCGCGAGAAATGGATTCAGATGCGCGGCCGCAAGCTTCTTGCAATCCACACAGCCGATCTCCGCGGTGCGGCACTCACGGTTCACGCGATCGATCGCCTGCCGCGAGGAAAAGATCTTGTGCAGGTCGAACACCGGGCAAACGTCGGGATTCCCGGGGTCGTTGCGGCGCTTGCGCGCCGGGTCCGTCATGTACCCGGCGAGCTTCTTCGAAACCACTTCCGGCGCGTCGGTCAGGAAAATCGCGTTGTCGTAACTCTTCGACATCTTGCGGCCATCGGTGCCCGGCAGCCGGGGCGCAGTAGTGAGCAATGCCTCGGGTTCGGGAAAGACGGGCTTAACCTTCATGAGCCCCTCACCACTGTTCAGGTAATTGGCCCTGACGTCCAGTGGAACGGAGCAAAAGTGCTCCTGGATCACTCTTTTTTTATCCTTAGCGGTGCGCGGCGAGTCCGGTAGCAGTTGGAGGAGAATTTCATGCGGCATACCAACCTTCGTCGCAAGGGCACTCCATGCGGCATCGGGCAGATCCGCAAGCATCAGCGTCCCGAAGGCGTCGTTGAACCTTCGTGCCACTTCGCGCGTCAACTCCACGTGCGGAACCTGATCTTCACCCACGGGAACGTAGCGCGGTTTGTACATCAGGATGTCGGCAGCCTGCAGCAGAGGGTAGCCGAGGAATCCGTAGGTGTGCAGGTCGCGATCCTTGATGTTTTCGAGCTGCTCCTTGTAAGTGGGCACGCGCTCCAGCCAACTGAGCGGCGTCACCATAGAGAAGAGCAGGTGCAGTTCCGCGTGTTCCGGCAAGCGCGACTGGATGAAGAAGGTGGCCTTGGTGGGATCAAGTCCCGCCGCCAGCCAGTCTGCCACCATCTGCCAAGTGTTTTCCTTCAATTCGCTGGTGTCCGCGTATTCCGTCGTCAGCATGTGCCAGTCGGCGACGAAGTGAAAGCTGTCGTACTCTTCCTGCAGCTTCACCCAATTTTGCAGCGCGCCGACCAGATTGCCGAGATGGAGCCTGCCCGTGGGGCGCATGCCACTCAGAATGCGCGGACGTTGAGGAGTTGCTGGGTTCACAGGTTTCGCTTTTCCCTGAAGGTTTTCCAAGCCCCCGAACGGGTCTGGGCAGCTCGCATGCCGCCGAAATTTCGCTAATCTCGCATCGTAACATAGCTCCCGCCGAAACGCGAAGTCACGAGTTCCTACCATCGACGCGCGGTGACTCCGCCGGGGACCGGGTCTGGGAATCGGCGTTTACCCCTCGCCGAGACTCGTGAGATACTGACCGGCCTTTGAGGAAGCTGCCGGCTCACCCGGTGCGACGGAGAGGACAGCCAATCCCTATGGGCGACGCATGCGCTCCGGCTCAGGCGAACCATTCCTCCATGCCGCACTTGCGTCGTGAGCTTTCGCTTTGGGATTTGATTTTCTACGGCATCATCCTCATCATGCCGATCGCGGCCGTACCGCTCTTCGGCATCGCCCAGAAACTTTCCGACGGCCACTCCGTCACCACCATCCTCATCGCCATGGTGGCCATGATGCTCACCGCGTTCAGTTATGGGCGCATGGCCTCGCTGTATCCTTCCGCGGGCTCGGCGTACAACTACGTGGGCAGGGGACTGAATCCTCACCTGGGGTTTCTGGCCGGCTGGGCGATGTTCCTTGACTACCTGATCGTCCCGCTCATCTGCACGATCTACGGAAGTTTGACCGTGCAGCGCGTGGTCGAGCCGCTCATCCCGGGATTTCCTCACCGGCTGCTTTATATCCTCCTCGCTGCGTTCTTTGCCGGCGCCATGACTTTCCTGAACCTGCACGGGATTCGCGCCACCGCGCGCACCAACATCATCCTGCTCGTCATCATGTGCGGGGTAATCGGCGTTTTCATCGTGCTGGCGGTTCGGTTTCTGTTCCTGGGACAAGGCTGGAGTGGGCTTTTCTCTACCTTGCCGTTCTACAATCCCAAGACATTCAACCCCCGCGCTATCGCCACCGCGACCTCGCTCGCGGCGCTCACTTACATTGGTTTCGACGGCGTGACCACCTTGGCCGAAGACGTGAAGAACCCCCGGCGTAACGTGTTGCTGGCCACGGTGCTGGTTTGTCTTTTCACCGGCGTGTTCAGCGGCCTGCAGATTTACCTTGCCCAACGCGTCTGGCCCGACTGGCACGGCTTCCAAAACCTCGAGACCGCGTTCCTGGATGTCACCCGGCGCGTAGGCGGCGGGTTGCTGTTCCAGGCGATGGGCTTCACGCTGATCCTTGCGAACCTTGGCAGCGGGCTGACCGGCCAAGTGAGCGCGGCTCGGCTACTTTTCGGCATGGGCCGCGACAATGTCCTGCCCCGAAGGATCTTCGGCTACCTCGACCCGAAGCGGAGCAATCCCAGCTATAACCTATGGATTGTCGGCGTCCTGGCTTTCGGGGGCGCGCTCGTGCTGGACTACGAGCTGGCTGCCGAGTGCCTGAACTTCGGCGCCTTCATGGCCTTCATGGGTGTGAACCTGGCAACCCTGCGAGAGTTCTATTTCCACCGAAAAGCGGAGCGAAGACGTGATTTCCTGGGTGATTTCCTGGTCCCCGGGTTGGGCTTCGTCTTCTGTCTGGGAATCTGGCTCAGCCTTCCGCTGCCCGCCAAAATTGTGGGGGGATCGTGGTTCGCGGCAGGGCTCATCTACGACGCCATCAAGACCCGCGGCTTCCGCCGGCAGCCCGTCATGATCGATTTCAGCGAGTCGTAAGCCTGACCGCTTCACGCCGGACGATGGACTTATCGAATCCGCATGAATCCCTAAAGCCCCATCTGGTTGCGAACCCATTCGTAAAGCCGCTCAGCCTGCATTGCCAGACGGGCAGCCTCTTCGTAACTGAATAGGCGCTCTTCGTATTCGACCTCGTTCTTCTTGGCCAAAACAGCCCCCAGCCGGAGGTCAGCGCCGTCCTTCGCAGCAGTTTGGGAGCCAGAAGGGTTGTCCTGATGTCCGCGGCTAAAGCTGCTAGAATCCTTCCTGGGACCTCCGCAACACGGGCTGCCATAGGGGCAAGATAAAGCGCTCCGGGTCTCAGGAGCGTGAGCACGCTGAGGAGGAGTGAAATTGACTTTCCAGTTTCGACCGCAAGGGTACGGAAAACGGCTCGCCTTCTGCGCAGCCTGTTGCCTTGTTACCTCGATGCTGCTGGTTTCGCATCCGCGAGCGCAGGAAACCAAGCTTCCGCCGCCTCCCGCGACGCGGAAAGACAACGTCAAAGAAGTGATCCACGGCGTCGAGATTGTGGACCCCTACCGCTGGCTTGAAGACCAATCGAGCGCCGAGACGCGGGCGTGGATCGACGCGCAGAATAAACATTCCGACTCTCTGCTCGGGACCTGGGCAGGTCACGCAGCGCTGAAGCGGCGGCTCACCGAGTTGATCAAGATCGATATGATCAGCGTACCCAGGGAGCGCGGCGGCCGCTATTTCTATAAGCAGCGGCTCGCGAGTCAGGAACAGGGAATCCTTTACATGAGGAAGGGGGAGAGGTCCGCGGAAGTCCTGGTTGACCCCAACCCCCTCAGCCCGGATCAGAACGTTTCCGTGAGCCTGGAAGGCGTCTCGGACGACGGCACACTGGTGGCCTACGGCTTGCGCAACGGCGGTGAGGACGAGACCACCATCCACCTGATCAACGTCGACACGCGGCAGGAGCCCCCGGATCGTTTACCTCGCGGCCGGTACTTCACGATCTCCTGTCTGCCGGACAAGAGTGGTGTTTATTATTCCCGCCACGACGCGGATGGGCCGCACGCCTATTTCCACGCCATGGGAACGGACCCGGCGAAGGATACCATCATCTTCGGCAAGGGTTACGGGCAGGACAAGATCCTCCTCACCGGGCTCCCGGACGGCGGCCGCTACCTGATGATCACGGTTCTCCATGGATCGGCGGCCGATCAAACGGAGATTTACGTTCAGGACCTCTCGACGCACGGGCCCCTTCAGCCCATCGTCAACGATATTCCGGCCCGATTTTTCGGCGAGATCGGTGGAGATGTGCTCTTCCTTCGCACCAACTGGAAAGCTCCCAAAGGAAGAATCCTGGCCGTGGATTTGAAGAACCCGGGCCGCGACAATTGGCGCGAAGTTCTCCCAGAAGGCGAATCGGTCATCGATTCGTTTTCGCTTGCCGGAGGTCAACTGGTGGTCAGGTACACGGTCAATGCTCACTCGGAGCTGCGGGTTTTCGATGCGGCGGGCCATTTCTTGCGGGAGCTCGTGCTGCCTGCGGTGGGTACCGTAAGCGGCATCGAAAGTCGGTGGACGGGCAAGGAGATGTTCTTTGCCTTCGCCTCCTTCCACATCCCGCAAAGGATCTATCTCTACCTGGCGGAGAGCGGTGCGCAGTCCGTTTGGGCGCAGGTCAAGGTGCCGATTCAGACTGAAAACCTGGAGGTCCAACAGATCTGGTACACCTCCAGAGACCAGACGCGCATTCCCATGTTCCTTTTGTATCGCCGGGGACTAAAGCTCGATGGCAAGAATCCCGCGCTGCTCACGGGTTACGGGGGTTTCAATCTCAGTGAGACACCTGCCTTCTCGGCCGCCGCGGCCCTGTGGGCGGAGCAGGGCGGTGTCTTCGCCTTACCGAACCTTCGCGGCGGCGGCGAATTCGGCGAGACCTGGCATCAAGCGGGGATGCTCGACAAGAAACAGAATGTGTTCGACGATTTCATCGCTGCTGCCGAATGGCTGGTCGAGAATCACTATACCCAGCCTTCCAGGCTGGCCATCATGGGCTCCAGCAATGGGGGCCTGCTGGTCGGCGCAGCCCTGACGCAGCGACCGGACCTGTTCCGCGCCGTCGTCTGCCGGTATCCGCTGCTCGACATGCTTCGCTACGACAAGTTTCTTGTTGCCAGGTACTGGGTATCCGAATACGGATCTGCCGACAATCCCGCGCAGTTCAAAGTCCTCGAGGCTTACTCGCCTTACCAACACGTGAAGGCCGGGACGAAATACCCTGCGGTCCTGTTTGTTACCGGCGATGGCGACACGCGCGTTGCTCCCCTTCACGCACGCAAGATGACGGCGCTCGTGCAGGCGTCCACGGACTGGGAGCTGCCGGTTCTACTTCACTACGATACGGAGGCCGGACACTCGCAGGGCGTCTCGGTCACGAAAAGCATCGACGAGGTGAGTATCTGGGTGGGATTTCTTTTTTGGCAACTCGAGATACCGTTTAAGGCGCCAGGGTCGTAGCGTCTCTTGGCGAACGGGACCCCGCGAGGAGCGTACAACATGTCAGATCTTGCCGCTCTGCCCAATTTCGTGGCGGGTGCTGTGCTGCACGGGCAAGCGTGCAACGCCGGGGAATTCTCTGCTAAAGAGAAAGTTCTGGTTGACCCCTGGCCGGAAGAGTGCCGCGAGATTTCTGAGAGGATAGCCCTATGGCATGGATCAAAGTCGTCGAACCCGTGGAAGCCACGGGCGAGCTGAAGCAGGAATATGATGCCGCCGTCAAACGGGCCGGCAAAGTTTTCAACATCCTCAAGGTGCAGAGCCTGAATCCCGCCGCGCTGCAGGCTTCCATGCAGATGTATCGCACCACGATGTTTGGCCCTTCCGGCCTCTCGCGCGTGGAACGCGAAATGTTGGCGACTGTGGTTTCCTGGGCCAACCACTGCTTCTATTGAATCGAGGCTCACGGAGAGGATCTCCGTGCCGAATCGCACGACGAGAAACTGGCCGAGCACGTCAAGCACGACTACCGCCGCGCCAAGCTTACGCCTCGCCAGAAGGCCTTGTGCAAGTTTGCGGAGATGGTGACCCGTGCCCCGGCAGCTCTGCGCGCCCAGCACCTCGAGACGCTTCGGCTGCATGGTTTGAGCGACCGCGACATTCTCGACGCCGTCCAGGTCATCGCCTACTTCAACTACATCAATCGAGTCGCCGACGCCCTCGGCATCGACCCCGAACCCGAAATGCAAAAAGCCTACGAGCGCTGGCAGTCGGGGTCGGAGGAGGCCTGACTCATTAGGGAGGAGGAAGGCGGGCACGGTGGCTTCGCTGAGACGCACTGCCCCTCGCCGCAGCACTTCAGAAGGACGCCTGTTCGGCCGCGCGGCGCTGGAAGATTTCGATGTAGCAGTTGACGAGCGAGACGGCCGCGGGGGTGATGCCGGGGACGCGCGAAGCCTGGCCGAGGGTCAGCGGGCGCACTTTGGTGAGCTTCTCGACGACCTCCCGCGAGAGGCCGGAAACCTTGCGGTAGTCGAACCAATCCGGAATGCGTCGCGCTTCCGCGCGCTTCATCCGTTCCATCTGTCTTTCCTGCTGTTGGAGGTAGCCTTCGTACTTGAAGTCCGTCTCCACGCGGCGAGCTTCTTCGCGGGTTAATGGATCAGCCTGCCTAACACCCTCACCCGCAAGGGGGCGAGGGCTGTTGTCCCCACGGTCCGAACGCAGTCCCTCGCCGATCCACGCCATCAGATCATCGATCGAGAGTTCCGACCGTTTCACCAGTTGCGCGCCGGTCAAGGGCGACGGCCCGGTGAAACGCCCGCTGTCCATCAGTCCCAGTCTCGCGTAGATCTCGCGGCCCGCGCGCGAGTCGGGGTCCAAGCGGGTTTCCAGCAGGAATTTCGTGGCGGCGCAAATGCGCTGCTTCTTTTCGAGGAACGCTTCGTAGTCCTTTTGCTTGATCGTGCCCACCTGATAGGCGAGCGGCGTCAGGCGCTCGTCGGCGTTGTCGATGCGCAAGTGCAGGCGGAATTCCGCGCGCGAGGTGAACATGCGGTAAGGCTCGTCCACACCTTTGCTCACCAGATCGTCGATCAGGATTCCCGCATACCCCTGTGTGCGGTCGATGGTCACCGGCTCTTTGCCTTGGACGCGCAGCCCGGCATTGATTCCTGCCATGATGCCCTGACAACCCGCTTCCTCGTAGCCCGTCGTGCCGTTGATCTGTCCGGCGAGAAACAGGTTCCGGATCTTCTTGGTTTCGAGCCACGGAAAGAGCTCGGTCGGCTGCACCATGTCGTACTCGATGGCGTAGCCGGGCCGGATCATTTCCGCGCGCTCGAGGCCCGCGATGGACTTCACCATCGCCATCTGCACGTCGATGGGCATGGAGGTGGACATGCCGTTGACGTAAATCTCGTTGGTGTCCATACCCTCCGGTTCGAGGAAAAGCTGATGCTGCGGCTTGTCGGGAAACTTCACGATCTTGTCTTCGATGGAGGGGCAATAGCGCGGTCCGATGCCTTTGATCTGGCCGGAATAGAGCGGCGCGCGATGCACGTTCTCCCGAATCAGGCGGTGCGTCTCCGCGTTCGTGTAAGTGATCCAGCAGACTGTCTGTGGCTGGGTAATCGCCTTGGTGCGGAAACTGAAAGGCGTGGGAACCGGGTCGCCGGGTTGCGCTTGAAACTTCGCGAAGTCGATGGTGCGCGCATCGAGCCGCGGGGGCGTGCCGGTCTTGAGCCTGCCCACTTCGAAGCCCAGCCGGCGCAGCGCCTCGCCCAGCAGCACGGAAGGCGGCTCCCCGGAGCGCCCGGCCGGATACTGGTTTTCGCCGCAATGAATCAGCCCATTGAGAAAAGTTCCGGTGGTGACGATAACGGCTCCCGCCTCCACCGTTCGCCCGTCGCGCAGGCGAATGCCCCGCACGCGTGACGCTGGTCCCGCAGGCGCGGGACCGCCGGGGTCAGGGTTTGCCGACGCAGTCTCCGGACCTGCCAGCGAGACCCCGACAGGTCGGGGCAGGCTGCCGGCGCTACAGCCCTCAATCACCAGGTCGACGACCTCCGCCTGCTTGATGCGCAGGTTCGGCTCCGACTCGAGCACTTGGCGCATTTTCGCGCGATAGAGCTTCTTGTCGGCCTGCGCGCGGGGGGACCACACGGCGGGCCCGCGGCTGGTGTTGAGCAAACGGAACTGGATTCCTACCGCGTCGATCACTTCGCCCATCACCCCGCCCAGGGCGTCGATCTCGCGCACCAAGTGACCCTTGGCGATGCCTCCCACTGCGGGATTGCAGGACATTTGCGCAATGAGGTCAAGGTTGATGGTGTAGAGCGCGGCCCGGAGGCCCATGCGCGCCGCGGCCATCGCCGCTTCGCACCCGGCGTGCCCCGCACCCACCACCACCACGTCGTATTTTTCCGTAAAGCCAGACAACATGGTTGGGATTCCCGCCCCGTCGCTGAACTACAATTCTAGCAGTCTGGCGCCTGTTTGGCACGCTGTGTCGGTAGAGATGTCGCAGCGACGTGAAAAGATCCTGATCTAATACGACCGCATTTAGAGATGTTACGCCTGCGCACTGGCAATCGAGACCCCCTCACCTGCCCTCGTCCCTCGGGCACCCTCTCCCCCAAGGGGGCGAGGGCTGTGAACGTAGTTTGGGGCAAGCTGGGGGGAAGAGAGGACAACAGGAGCTGTGGATGATTGGGAGAGATCGGGATCGGTTAAAGGTCTTACACAAAGCGGAAAGGGGGCATCTGACGCAGCCGCAAGCGGGAGGGCAGTTGGGGCTGAACGAGCGCGCAGCGCATCCCAAAGGACCGACCTGCTCAGCAAGTCCGCGGTCTTCAGCCCGGCGCAACCTCAAGCGCCGTGCCCTGCTGTCGAGCACCGTAGGCGCGGGCGCCTCACGCACACACGGAACTCTGGCCTCCCTGTCCGCCTCATCGAGAGAGGCCACCACCCGCGCCTACCGCGCTTCAAGCTGTTGTGCTACGTCTAATCGGACCAGGCCAAATAGCCGGGAACGATAAAGTTGACGAGGGGCACGATCATCAAGATTCCCCACCAGTTCGGCTTGCCGCGCGCTTCCGCAATGGCCATCCAGACGATGATCCCGATCACGATGTTCACGAGAGGGATCAGGAGGAGGATGAACCACCAGAGCGGCTTCTTGGCGATGTTCAACATCAGGATGATGTTGGCGATGGGGATCCAGGCCAGCCAGGCGTTCTCCGTGTTGGTTTTCTTGGCGATGGTCTGAAGCGCCAGCGCGAAGTAGACATAAAACACCGCGAAGAACACCAGAAACACCAACATCATCACGCCTGCCACTGCGGCAGCAGTTCCTCTCTCCTCAAACTGCGCAAACGCCGGGACTGCCATCAGCAGGGCTAGGCTGGCGAGAATGGAAAAGCAAACAAGGATTGGGGCCGATCGATGCTTGGAAAGTGCACTCATTGCAATTCCTCCCTCTCAGTTTGGACCACGGTCAGACTCGCGTGGTTAGACGGGTATTCTCGTTTGGGATTTCCCGCTGGCCCGAAGTGCCTCCGGGTTTTCCCCTGTGCTTGCCGGTAGGGAAACCGCCGCGCTTTCTTGATCTGCACGGTCCACCGTGCAACCAGAAAAGCGCTTGACGTGTACACCTCGCAACTGGCGTTCTTGACCAGGGCTCTGACTAGACGGCTGTATACACCTGTTTCGTGAGTAAGGCAAGGGGTACAAAAACCTTGCCGGAGGTTCAGGGTCTAAAGCCAAGTGATGAGGCAGGCGCCGGCCGCAAGGCGGGCTAGGATCGCCGCGCGGGTTACGGGCTAGCGCGCCGGCTTGCACATCGCTTCGGCACTACGTTTTGAACTGTTCGTCGATCTCCACCTGGTAGCCGCTCGCGAGCCGATTGGTTTGGTTGGCCATTCCTACCACTGCCAGCAATTCTGCAAACATGGAATCCGTCATGCCGGCCTTGCGGGCCGCGGCGGTGTGTGAGGCGATGCAGTACGCGCACTGGTTGGTCACACTCACCGCCACGTAAATCATCTCCTTGGTGAGCGGGTCGAGTGCGCCCGCACGCATGATCTGCTTCACGCTTTCCCAGGTGCGGCGCAGCGTGGCAGGATCGTGGGCAATCGCCTTCCAGAAGTTGCTGACGCGGTCTGTCTGCCGCGTTGCCATGATGTCGTCATAAACGGCCCGAACCTCCGGACTGGCGTCTTTGTGTTCGATCAGGCCTAAGGTTGCCATGTCAACTCCCTATGATATTGCGGCGGTTTCACAGTTTCCGGCCAACGAAGAGGAAATGGTCCGACTGGCCGATGCCCTCCGGAGTCTGGCCGGTTTCTTCCACGAGATCCAACCACAGTTCCGCTTCCGACACCGGAAGGTCGCTGAAGATCTTCTGCCACGGCGTGGTGAATGACTCGACGCCCAGAAACACCACCTCTTCGAATTTGCCCTCGAACAAGGTTACGAACTCCGTGGCGGTGGTCAGATGCGCGAAGCCAATGGGAGGCGCGTGGTCAGGATCCAGGTTGCCGTCCCGCAGATATCGCTGGTGGAAGGCCACGCGCTCCGAAACGAGCGAGGGGGTCGTCCGAAACAGGTCGCGCAGGTACGACAGGCGGTTGATGCCCGCGGCGAAAAGCGTCCCTCCCCGTTTCAGGATTCGAGCCGACTCCTGCAGGCTGCGCTGCCGTTCTGCGAGCGAGCGCAAGTGGTAGAGCGGTCCCATCAAGAGCACCAGGTCAACGCTCCCGGAAGGCAACCCCTGGAGCCTCGCGCCGGAGGCGTGATGGCGGCCTGCAATGCGGCCTTCAAGGCCGGCCCGGCGCAGCTTTTCGACTGCCGCGTCGATCAGGCGCTCGGAGACGTCCACGAGGTGCAGACGACAGCCCAGACGGGCGAGAAACTCCGTGTAGTGGCCGCCGCCTACACCAACCTCAGCGGCAACGTCCCCTGTCTTTGCCACCCGCCTGAGCCAGCGCCGCGTGACCGCCTGTTCCACGGGACATTCTTGCGGCAGCCGCACGAGTTCCTCATCGAAAAACGCCTCGTTGTAGTGCCGCGCGACGTTTGACTCTTCTTCACTGAAGTGGCTCATTGTGACGTGAGTATACGCTGGGTTCGCGCGGAGTAGTAGCGCAGACCGCGCTTTTCAGAGGTCTGCAGCTCTGCCTGAACCAACCGTGGATCTACCTCGCGAAAGAAACACGAAGGCGGTGCCGCACGGGAAAGAAGTTGCTTGCCTGGACGGTTGTTGTAAAATCCGCCTTACCCAGGGGCTCGCTTTGACCCGAAGGCGGTCTGAATCTACCGCGGAGTCCCTCTGAAACTCGCGGGAGGTGACTCGTGTCTATGGGGCGTTACCTACTTGGGTTCTTATTGTTCGCCACTTCTCTGGGTTGGTCTGCGGAGCTTCCCGTCCCCAGCAGCGCGGAGTTTTGCGGCGACTGCCACCGCGCGATCGAAGAGGGCTGGAAGCAGTCGGCGCATTCCCAGGCCGTCGAAAGCCGACTCTTCCAGGATGCCATGAAGCTGGCGGAGAGGGATTATGGCGCATCGGCGCGCAAGACCTGCCTCAGTTGCCACTCACCGATTGCCGTACAGACCGGAGACCTGGCGCTGGTCCGCAAGGTGAGCTGGGAAGGTATCACCTGCGATTATTGCCATTCCATCCGGGATGTAACGCTTACCGGACCGAACCCCAAAGCCACAGTCGATTATTCGCTCGTCAAGAGCGGCCCCTGGAAGGATGTGAACTCGCCCGCGCACGGGACGGCTTACTCGGCCGTCCATACTTCTTCGCTGATCTGCGTTGTTTGCCATGAATACCGCAACTCGCTGGGGTTTCCGGTCCTGACCACTTACTCTGAGTGGAGCAAGAGCCCTTACCCCGGGAAGAATCAGAGTTGCCAGTCGTGCCACATGTACCAAGTGGAAGGAAGCGTGGTGGACCCGCGCGTCCAACGGACCGCCGAAGCCGGCATCAATCTCCATCAGATTCCCGGCAGCCACTCGATGCACCAGTTGGAGAAAGCTCTCCACGCGCAGCTTTCCGCCACACACGAGGGCGGCCGGCTCCAGGTCGTCGTGGAGGTCGCGAACCGGGGCGCGGGGCACTCCGTGCCCACGGGCTCTCCCATGCGGCAGCTCATCCTGGAACTCCATGCCGATCCGTATAACGGCGGACACTCGAGCGAGCGCCGCGTCTTCCGCCGCACCGTGGCCGACCAGAAAGGCGCGGTCATCGAGCGCGAGCCGCAGGCCTTCCTCAAGGGCGCGCAAGTGGTCTCCGATACGCGCATCGCCCCCGGCGAGACCCGAAAAGAGACTTTCACTTTCCAGGTGCCCCAGGGCACCCGCACCCAGGTGGAAGCAGACTTCTTCTATTACTATTCCCCTATGGCCACCACCGAGGCGCAACAGAAACTCAAGTTCCTGACCGTGCGCCGTTTGGTGGAGTAAGGCCCGCGGCGGAGATCCTCAGGGTCGTGGGCTGACGCAGAACGCAGTTCTGCGCGCCGTGAGGCGCAGGGGGATGGGGTCCGAAGGTTCGCAGAGCTCTCGCTCTGCGCCCGCCCGCGCGTTTGCTTCTTAGTTTTTTCCGCCGGAACGGGAAGGCAGATTCATCCATCAAATCAACTGTGGGTCTTGGGGAATTGAAAAGGCCCATTGACCAGGAGGCCTATGGAGGACACCACCGGACCTTCTTACACTCTCGCCGACACATGGCACCTCAATAACCGAGTCAACCTGCGGCTGCTTGACGCCCTCACCGACGAGCAACTCGGGGTGACTATCCAGCCGCGGGGAAAGACCGTGGCGAGTTATTTTGCGCATATTCACATGGCTCGATTCTATTCGCTTGAGCGCCGCGCGCGAGCTTTGACGAAGGGTCTCAAGAAAACTCCAACCGGATCCGCCACAAAAGCGACGCTGAGGCGGGCCTTGATTGATTCAGGTGAAGCGATGGGGGAGTTGTTCGCTGAGGCCGAGCGCACGGGGAAAATCAAGGGCGCGAAGCTCGGCCCGCTGGCTTTCCTCGGCTATGTGCTCGCCCATGAAGCCCATCATCGTGGCCAGATCATCCTGCATCTCAAGATCGCAAAGAAACCCCTCCCCCGTGCAATCGGTTACAGCCTGTGGTACTGGAACAACGTCTGAGAGGCGGGATTCAGGGTTTAGGAGTCAGGGGTGGCGGAGACATCGCGCAGCGATTTCTCCGCCACCGGCCTGCTACGCCACGGTGGGGACCTGTAGTTCTTCTGTCGGGGCCTTGCGCCCGGCCGCATCGATCGTGGCGATTTGATAAGTGTGAGCGGCCTTGTCACGGACGGCATCGGCAAATTCAAACGGCTGCTTGCTGGTCTGTGGCTTGTGGGCCACCTGGTTGACCTTCTGGTGGTCCCGCCAGATCTCGTAGTGTGCGATCGGCTCGTCACCGGCATAGGCCGTCTGCCACTTCAGATGGACCAGGCGTTTCCCTTCGCGCATTTCCTGCTCTACTTTGGCTTCTCGCGGAGGTGTCAGGTCCTGTTTCGGAAGTTGGAACCAGTTCGTCTTGCCATCCTTCACCGCGCTGGTCATTTTTTCGATGGCACGACGGTCGGCAGCGCTGAGCCCGTTGGGAGCGATTTGCGCCGCCGAGAGGTTTTGGTGCAGTTGGCACGCTTTGGAATCCTCAGCGATTTGCCCCGTGCCGATAATGGCCGTACCAATGCCTGGCGTCGACAAGCTGTATTCCACCAACTGCCGGCTGGGCAGCGCGTCGCTACCCACAATGCGGACTACGTGTTCAGGTTTGCGCGACCAGACGGCTTCCTTCGTGTACATGGCGCCGTCCGCAAACACCTTCATGGCGATGATACCCATGCCCTTTGCCGCCGCGATGGGAATGATGTTGTGCTGCATGTTGAAGTGCAAACGGTCGTTGGCGTTGATGGCCACCAGCATGCCGTCGAAGATGTTGCGCTCGTCCCGTTGAAGCATTTCAATCATCACCGGGGGTGAATGATGGCCGGAAAACCCCAGGTGGCGAATCAGCTTTTCTTCCTTGGGATTGAGTCCCGTGCGGTTGGTGCCGTCGCGATAATCCAGGAGTGCGGCCAGGGTCCCGATGTTTTCGGCGCCAGGATCCGGCTTGTCCAAGCCCTCGTAGACCGCCTCGACCTCCGCCAGGGTGGTCAGATTGTGGGAAAGAACCATATCCAGATAAGCGCCAGGAGGATAGGACCCCTTCCCGTCACCGAAGATTTGCGTCAGGGTCCGCTTCACGTCATCGATGGCGTGAGAGCCTGCCGGGCCGTCGGAAAAGCTCCTCACGTCTTCCTTCGTCGAGCCGCCTTTTCCCCAACGCAGCATCGTCTTGCTGGTCAGGAAGATCCCGCGCCGGCGGGATTCGTCGTACCCGGCTTCGCCAGGAATCAACTTGAGCTCGCGAAACGCTTTCCCGAAATTCGTCTGGCTGGGGCCGTACGCGTTGGAGGTATCGAAGTAGCTGATACCGAGGTCAAAGGCCTTCAGAATGATTTTGACTGGATCAACGTCTGCCGGAGTCCATTGCAGAGAGGCTTGCCCACCCAGGCCTAGCGTCGTCGCCTCAAAATGCATCCGGCCCATGTCGCGGCGCAGGGGCTTGGCCACGCTGATCTTGCCGAACCCCCAATAGGGTCCCAAAGCCAGCCCCGCCGAGGCCGCGCCAGCAGCCTGCATAAACCGGCGGCGGGAAATCTTGGGATGAGATGGAGTGTTCATCGTCGTCCTCCGCAGTAAAGTGAGGCTCCCTCCAGGCGATGCGACTTCCGTCGGGGGGGAAGAGCGCCTGTGGGCTCCATTTAACCCAGATTCGGGTGCAGATGCAAGCCCTCTTGCACGTCACCGACTTGGAGTCCAGCGTCGGGCCTGCCGGGCCGATGGGCGCGGCCAGCCATGGCGCAATGGTGGGGTTACAGGGAGCACCATCTGCGATCAAGAACTCAGAGCAATAAGCGCGCGCCGCGGCTACTCGCTCAATCCCACCGCAGGTTGAGCTGGTAAGTCGTCAGCAACTCGCGCATCTCCGAATCGGTCAGATTCCTTTCTTTTCCCTCTTGGCTGACAACGGTGAGACTCCTCATCTTGCGCAGGTCTTCCTCCCGGAAACGAATGGTGCCCGACGCGTCGGACTTTGGTGCGCGGATCGGTCCGCAGCCAGCCCCGCACCCGTCGAAGTTCATACAGGCAGTGAGGCGAGCGTGAGTGATGGGCTGATTCCCTACCGTTCGAAGGTGGAGGAGGTAGTCATGTTCGGGCAAAGTCCAGAGCCGTTTGACGGTGGTGACCGGGTCGCCGCCGATAATCATGTTCTCCCTCAGGGCGAATGCCGTCCCAGCCGGACCACCAGCTTCCTCATCGAAATACCCTCTCGTAAGGGCGACCGGTGCGTAAGTCGCGATGACGGAGATCTCTCCATCGGCGTTAGTCGTCAAGGCTCCCAGCGTTATTCCAACTGCTACTCCACAGTGATTCTCGCTCGATCCGTACGAAGAGAGGAGGACTCTAGCCCCTGCCAGAGGCTGTCCGTCAGGGTAAAGCAGGCAAATCTTACGTCGAGTGGGCAGCGGCAGGATGAGGTCACGATCAGCGAGGTGCCCCATTTGTCGCAGCGCAGTTGCCCAATCCTTGCCGCGCTTCTCTGCCGCCAAGGGGGCTGAAACATAGACGGTCGAAAAGGACTTCAAGTACTCTGGCCACCGATCAAACCAACCATAGGCGTCATCGGTCTCGACCGACTTGGGCGGTTCAGCTAGTTTCGCGGAAACCGCCAAAAGGAGCTTGTAATCGAAGCCCTGCTCCCAATGCGGCGGGAACTGGGCGGTCTCGCGGGCTTCGAGCTTGCCCTCACGAATCGTCGCAACCAGAATACCTTGGTCAAACCCCCAGCGGTTCGCAATCAGCCAGGCCTCGCCGCTCACGACCGGGTGCATGGAATCCCCAAAGAAGATCCGCGCCGGCTGGGCCATCCCGCGCAGCGGTCCAAACATGGCGAGCGACAGAACAAGAAAAGCCATCGGCTTCAGGGAGAGAGGATGTATCAACCCGGCGTGGGAGGGCGGGGCATCCATCGCGGCTTTCATGGTGTGCGGTCCTAGAACGGTCGAGAAAGCTGAGTAGCGCGCACGCTATACCGAAGCGTTACCAATGGGGCTGTATACACCCACCCGATTAACAAGGCAAGCCTCGCGCCTGCCGGGCTGCTCGGAGTCAGTCCCTAAGGGCATTTGAGCCGCAGCAGGCAGTGCTGGTTGTAATGCCAATCACGCTTCGATAGAATGTCCACCCATCCTTGCGCGCAGCAGGCAAGCGTGGGCCAACGACGAGTCGCGCTAACCTGCCTCCGGAGTCCTCGTGAGCGCGCTGTAGAGGGAGGAATCCTGCCATGAAGACCTTTTGTAAGCTGGTCCTCACCCTTATTCTATCTGTTTCACCCCTCAGCGGCGCCGGGCAGCCGGGGAACGGTGCGCGCGACTTGCTGCAGGCAGGCACGGGGAGCTATGGGTGTTCCGCGCAGGACGTTGCCCATTACGTCGCGCGTCGGGCGGCAGGGCCGATCACCATCGACGGCCGGCTGGACGAGCCCTCCTGGCAGATGGCCGAGAAGTCCCCGCGCTTTGTGGACATGGTAACGGGCGAGCCCGGCTTTTACGACACACGCGCGGCGGTGTTGTGGGACGACCAGAACCTTTACGTCGGGTTGTGGCTTGAAGAGCCGTACGTAGAAGCCCACCTGACCCGGAACGGCTCGCTGATTTTCCAGGAGAATGACGCCGAGGTCTTTATTGACGGCGGCGACGCCTACTCGGAGTTTGAGATCAACGCGCTCGGCACGACCTACCAGGTCTTCTTCATCTGGCGAGACGCCTACAGGAAAGGCGGCGTGTTCGACGTCCCTGAATTCGCTGTGCTGGGAAACCACGCGCTCACGTTTGGCGGCGACTACGATCGCACGGACAAGTCGTTCTGGACGGGAACGCATCCGCGCGGACTGCGCTGGGCGTTTTTGAACTGGGAGTTCCCGGGCTTGGAAAAAGCTGTACACGTCGAGGGCAAGCTCAACGACAGCTCCGCGCCCGACAAAGGCTGGACCCTGGAACTGGCTTTCCCGTGGAAAGGCATGAAGTGGCTGGCGGCAGGGCGTTCGTTGCCTCCGCGCGATGGAGACGTCTGGAGAATCTTCTTCGGCCGCTTCGAACTGCTCAGGCCCGGCGGCGTGGAACTGAATCCGCACCCGGCGTGGGTCATGAGCCGCCACACCGTCTACGACACCCACATTCCGGAGTGCTTCCCGTATATCCAGATGTCAAACAAAGCCATCGGGCAGTGACGCGGGCCACTCACTGCGCGCCCTACGGCCCTCCCTGGAAGCGCGTCCTCGGATCGGATGGCTACGATCTGAAACCACCCCAACCCCAGGCAGGCCACGCGGGGAACTTCCGACGCAATATGGCCATCCGCAAGCAAAAAGCCGCGGAGCTCGAGATCCGCGCCTGTCCCAAATTACGCCTTTAGGAACGAACAGCGGGTTTATCCCTTCTCGCATCTAACTGTCAGCGCCGGTTAGGGCAGCTCAGTTGCCGAAGCCGGAGCTGGAAGGGAGGGCAGCAGCCATGTCGCGTTTTTGGAAAGGCTCGGTAATTGCCCTTTTGGCGTTCTTAACGTTCGTGCCGGCGGCGTCCGCCCGCGAGGCTTTCTTCGGTGGCCCCCACGCCTTCGGCATCTATTATGGTCCAGGCTTCTACCCGGGCTTCTATGGTCCTGGCTGGTGGTACGGCTATGGGCCGTGGTGGGGGCCGGCTTACGTCTCAGGCCCGCCGGTTGGTGAAGTCAAGATCTTAACGAAGCATAAAGGTGACTCGATCTATATCGATGGTGGCTTTGCGGGCCGCACCGGCCAGCTCAAGAAGTTCCCGCTCCGAGCCGGCACCCACACCCTCGAGTTGCGTAAACCCGGCGGGCGTGCGTTCTATCAGGAACGCATCGCGGTGATCCCTGGCAGGACGCTCAAGATTCACACCGATTACCCAGGCCAACCTGGACAAGCTCCCTGAACGCACAGCCACGGTGCGTCACCCGCGCCGTTGTCCCGCCGGGGTGATTGCTGGGATGGGCAGAAGCGGGTAGTCTATTGGCCTGGAAGCATATGGCCAGAGGCTGGGAAAGCAAATCAGTTGAGTCGCAGATCGAATCCGCGTGGTCCGACCGGAGCAATCCTGCCAAGAAGCGCCTTAGCCTGGAAATGGCCGCGGCGGTGCGCAAGAAGGAATCTTTGCTGCTCGCTCGTACCCACCTGCAGCAACAAATCCAGGCCAGCCAGAATCCCCGCCACCGTGCGATGCTGGAAGGTGCGCTCGCCGATGTGGAGAAACAGCTCGCCGCCACGAACGCCCTCGGTCAATCCGTTGGCGGTCACTGAGTGCAATATCGCCGGCCCATTGCTGCACACGCCGGTCAGGGAGAGTTGAAGCTGGGGAAAGTTCTCAAGGGCTCTCCACAAATTTCAGCGCCGCGGAATTGATGCAGTAGCGGAGGTGGGTAGGCGGAGGACCGTCATCAAACACATGGCCGAGGTGCGCGTCGCACTTGGCACACTTGGCTTCCGTGCGTTTCATGCCGTGACTCAGGTCGGACTCCACCTGGACGTTCTGTTTCGCAATCGGCTCCCAGAAACTCGGCCAGCCGGTCCCGGAATCGAATTTCGTTTCGGAATTAAAGAGGGCATTGCCGCAACAGACGCAGCGGAAGATTCCTTTCTCGTGAAGGTTCCAGTATTGGCCGGCGAAGGCGCGCTCGGTGCCCTTGTGGCGCGTTACCTCAAATTGCTCCGGAGTGAGGACTTGCTTCCACTCGGCCTCAGTCTTGAGTACTTTTTCGGTCGTCACAATCCCCTCCCTTTTGCCGGAGTCGTCGAACTCCACCAGCTTGATGAACTGTGGAGAGAGTTTGGCGGGCGCGCGGCCCGCCGACTCCCCCAAAGCTGATCCGGAGCGGGCAGATACCTGCTGCGACCCGCCCAGCCAAACCCCTGCGCCCGCGAAGCCCAGGATTGCGGCAATGAACGACCGGCGGTCACACGTCTTCTGCTCAGACGGGCGGACCGCCTGGAGGTTCGGACACGTCATCCGCATCCTCCCTCAGGAAATCAGGTTCAGCCCCACTTAAGAGATGGAATTCGCACGCGGTTGGTTGCCGATTCTGTGGCGTCCCGCGAAGCCGACGGCCCTGAAGACTTGGTGGGTCTTCGCTTTTTATTTGCCAGGGAGGCCGCGTTTTTCCCACTGCCGCGGGCGGGAAGAAGGACTTTCACCTCAAATTGGGCGTGAGCCTTCCTTCGCGCCGAGGCAGGTCAACGCGGCCCGGAGCCGTCCAGCGGATAGACCAGACTCTTCGTGGCATCCCACGAGACGTAGACCTTCGCTTCGCGCGCTTCGCCGTCAGGCCGCGATTCACGGGAGGTACTGGAATCCCGCACCACGACACGCTGGCCATTGGAAATGCGCACTGCCCAACGGCGTCTTCCTCCCTCGTAGATAGACTCGACGAGTTCGCCCTTCATCACGTTAAGCGGGCGGCCATTCTCTCGGGGAGGATGGCGCGTCAAGCGCAGGCACTCGGGCCGCACGGCGAGCGTGGCGCGCGAACGCTGCGGGAGGTCGTCGGAGTTGCAGGCCCACAGAGAATGCCCGGCAGCGGTCTCGAAGCGCGTGCCTTCCGGAGTGTGCGCGATGCAGTTCACCTCGAAGAAATTCTCGACGCCCATGAACTCCGCCACGAAATGGGTAAGCGGACGTTCATAGATTTCTTCGCCCGTCCCCACTTGTTCGAGGCGGCCGCGGTTGATCACGGCGACGCGGTCCGACATCACCAAGGCTTCTTCCTGGTCGTGCGTGACGAAGATAAAAGTGATGCCCAGGCGCTCGCGCAGCCGTTTCAACTCCACCTGCATTTGTTGCCGCAGCTTTTGGTCGAGCGCGCCGAGCGGCTCGTCAAGAAGCAGGACGGCGGGCTCCAGAACCAGGGCGCGCGCCAGCGCCACGCGTTGTTTCTCGCCGCCGCTCAGTTGCTGAGGATAACGATCCTCCTTGCCCGGCAACTCCACCATCTCCAGGATGGCGCGCACGTGGCCGCGAATTTCCGCCTGGGGCAGCTTCTTCTGCTCCAGGCCGAAGGCAACGTTGCGGAAGACGGTCAAGTGCGGGAAAAGGGCGTAATGTTGAAAGACGGTGTTGACGTTGCGATGGTAGGGGGGGAGGGCGGATGCGTCGCGCGCATTGATCAGGACTTGCCCCACCTGAGGCAACTCGAACCCTGCCACCAAGCGCAGCAGCGTGGTCTTGCCACTCCCGCTCGGACCGAGAAGCGTCAGGAATTCGCCCCGCCGCACAGCGAGCGAAAAGTCTTCCAGCGCAACGTGCTCCCCATAGCGCTTACAGACGTTTCGAAGCTCGACGATGCATTCGGGCGAAGCGTCCAATTCTTAGACTTATCCCGACCTCCCGGATTCAATTTGGAACTGATGCTACCCCGAACTCGCCAGCTTGGCAAGTAGCGAAATTCAGAGGAGAGATGAAATTTGCCCATCCGTAAGACCGGCCCACCGCAGCCAGAAACTGCCAGCGAAAACTGCCACGCTGGAGGGACGCGGCCACCCACCGGCTGGGTCGACCGCTGTTCCGACACCCAACAAAATCTGAGCGCCGTCCAGCAGCACGGGTTGTGGTGCCGGTACGCCGCTACTTTCTCTTGCTGCTGTCAAAGGAGCGAATGTACCTCACCAGCGCCTGGATGTCCTCTTCCTTCAGCTTCCCGCCGAAGGCCGGCATGGGCGTGCCCTTCTTGCCGTTCTTGATGACCTCGGCAATCTCTTTGTCCGTCGCGGAGGCTTGCCACTTTGGATCCGTGAAATCAGGAGTCTTGATGGCAGCAAACCCCTTGCCGTCGGCGCCATGGCACATCGCGCACTTCTGCTGGAAGAGGGCGGCCCCATCCGAGACGGGCGCCGCCGGCAGCGCAGAACCGCAGATGAACAAGCCAACCCCAAGCCCAAGAACCCTGAATGCTGGTGATGCCAGGAATCGCATAAGGCTCCCTCAGATTCGATTTACCTTGAAGTCAAAAGCCCCGGAAAGCTTTCGCCTTCAGGCGAATTCGCGCCCGCCCTAAGCGCACGCGGGGGCCCACTGCGAATAGCCTTCCGTGAAGAGGTTAGCATGTTATAGAGGAGGCCGGTGAAAATCAAGAATCAACACACAGGGCGAGAGCCCCTTGGGCACCTCCATCCTGAGCGGTGGACAGGAGATTAGCTTGCCGGAGGACTGCCCGCGGGTTCGGTCCGACGCAAAGCCAGCGCGAACCCGGGCTTTCACTTGGGCGGGACGTAATTCGGCGGATGCTCAGCGCCTTCACCGAAGAAAAATTGCTCCATTTGTTGAGCGATGAAATCCTGCGCTTCCTTCGTCGAGGGCACCAGGCGATATTCGTTAATCAGCATCCTCAAGTGGTCAAGCCACAGTTTCCAAGCGTCTTGGGAAACATGATCATAAATGCGCTGGCCGAGTTCGCCGATCCAGGGCGGCTCGTCAAGCCCCGGAAGCTCCTTCTGCAGCTTCACACATTTCACCATTCGTTGTGCCATAGAAACGTCTCCCTTTGAAAGGCTCCCTCAGAATCAGCGCTTCGGAGTGCTCGGCAGCCGCCTAGAACGCGGAAACAGCAAGCGGCTTCCACTTCCCAGGCCATTATACAGGAAGTCCCAAGCGTCATGCGCCGCCCACAGGGCGAGGCCACACGCTCGCCAGCCTGAGGTGAAGATTCCGTAGCCAGTTTATTTCTTGCGCCGAATTTCCAGTTCCACTTCCTCGCCGTCATGCAGAGGAAGCGGCGCGAGCGGCTTGAGCACTCCCCTTTGGAAGATGGCGGCAGTGCGCAGAGGTGCAGCCGGGGCGGGGTTGGAAGCCCGTGGTGAGGCGGCGCGCGGGGCGGTTGCAGGCGGCGCGATGCCAGCTTCCGCATCGTCCAGGGCCTGATTTGCTAAGCGGTCGGCTTCGCGGTTGTGCTCGCGCAGGACGTGACGGATCGAAAAGGACTCCAGGCGAGCGATCATTGCCTGCGCCTTCTCGTGCAACGGCCTCAGGCCAGGGCTGCGGACTTTGTACCGCCCGGAAATTTGGCGGGCCATTAACTCCGAATCTGTTACGACGTTCAAACGGCGAAAGTGATGGTTCAGGGCGTAATCCAATGCCGCCAGCAGGCCCTGATATTCCGCAACGTTGTTGGTGGTTTCTCCCAGGAACTTCGCAAGAGCCGCGACGGGTGCGCCTTGAGCGCTTTCTATGACCACCCCATAGGCGGCCGGACCGGGATTTCCGCGTGCTGCGCCGTCGATGTGGGCCACGATTTCTGTCATTCGGGAAGGTGCGCTCGGGATGAGATTCCATCCTGAGACAGGGATTGAGTCGTTGCCAGTCTTAGCGTCAGGCGGTGCGAGGCAGCCTGCTCAGGCTGACGCCCCCGCGCCCTGCCCGTTGCGCTCCGTCTGCTCCGCGGGTGGCTCCACACAATAGATAATGCGGTTGCAGTTCTCGCAGGTCAGCAATGCGTCGTTGCTGCGGATTTCATTGTAGACCTGTGGCCGCAACCAGACGTTGCAGGCGGTGCAAAGACCGTCGCGCACTACCGCCAGCGCGATGCCGTTCCGGCCTGCGCGAATGCGTTCGTACAGGCTCAGTACCGATTCTTCGAGAGCGGCTTCGAGTTCCTTGCGGCGCCCCTGCAAGCGCTCGCCCTCATCCAGATCCGTCTGCCGCTCGCCCTGCAACCGTTTGATCTCGCCCGCTACGCGCGCTTTCTCACCCTCCAGCCGCGCGGCGGCTTCCTGGACATGCTGCTGGAGGTCTTCTGCCTCGATCATCTTCTCCAGGACCTGATCCTCGATCCCGCGGATGTTGGCCTCTTCGCCCCCGATCTCCTTCAGCATGGCGCGGTATTGCTCGTTGGTCTTGACCTGGTAGAGCTGATCTTTGTGCCTGGTGATTTTCTCCTGGATGACTTTGATGTCACCCTCTAGGTCCTTCCGCTCTTTCTGGTTGGCAGCCAGGCGTTTCTTGCGTTCTTCGTGAGCGTGAATGAAATCGTCCAGTTGGGACTGCAAGGTTTGAATCTGCGCAGGCAGGGAATCGATCAGCACCGTCAGCTCCGCCACCCTAAGGTCGACCTGCTGGAGCTCGATGACGGTCTTAAGATCGGGATGCACTTCCTCTCCTTGGTAGAGTGTCGTTCCCCCGCTGGGAAAGTCAGCACGCACTCAGCTTCGCGCCGGAACCGCCTCTCTTTAAGCATTCTTGCACATCCCAAGGCAGCGCGGCAAGAAAATGGGCAACGCGAAATGAACGGGGCAGCGCCCGCCGCGACGGGCGCTGCCCATCGGCTGCTGAATCCAAAAACCTTGATCGTGTATCCCGCTGCCAGCTCTGAAACTTCCCCCAGCAAGCCCTCAGGGTTTCACAAAGGTGACCGCGCCTTCCGACGCGGAAGAAACCAACGCGGCGTACTTGGAAAAAACGCCTCGTTTGTAACGCGGCTCGGGGGCGCGCCAGCCGGCAAGGCGCTTCCGGATGTCAGCCTCGGACAGTTCCACATCGAGCCGCCGCTTTTCGATGTCGAACACGATCGTGTCACCGTCGGCCAGGGCGGCGATAGGCCCGCCCCGCGCCGCTTCCGGCGCCACGTGACCCGCCATCAGGCCGTGCGTGCCGCCGCTGAAGCGGCCATCGGTCAACAAAGCCACCGATTCGCCGAGCCCTTCGCCCACGATTGCCCCGGTCACGCCCAGCATCTCGCGCATGCCCGGCCCGCCGCGCGGGCCCTCATAGCGAATCACCACGACATCTCCGGCCTTGATGCTCTTGCTGGTGACGGCGCGCATGGCGTCCTCTTCGCAATCAAACACCCGCGCCGGCCCGCGATGGTACGTGCGCGCGACGCCGGCCACTTTGATAACGCAGCCCTCGGGCGCCAGGTTGCCTTTCAAGATGACCAAGCCGCCGGTTTTCTTGACGGGATCCGAGACGGGCCTTACCACATCCTGGCCGGGCGTTTCGGTGGCGCGCGCCGCTTCCTCGGCAATCGTCTTGCCGCTGGGCGTCATCTGCGAACCATCGATCAAACCGGCCGCCAGCAGTTTCTTGGCGATCAGAGGAATCCCGCCCGCTCGGTGTACATCGACAGCCACGTAGCGCCCGCCGGGTTTCAGATCCGCGATGATGGGCGTGCGCGAACTGATGGCGTCAAAATCCTCAAGGGTTAGCGGGACGCCGGCTTCGCGCGCCATGGCCAGCAGGTGTAGCACGGCGTTGGTGGAGCCCCCGGTGGCCGCCACACTGGCGATGGCGTTTTTGAAAGCTTTGCGCGTCAGGATTTCGAGCGGTTTCACTCCGCGCTTCAGCAGGTCCATCACCATTTGCCCGCACTGGTAAGCGACTCTTTCTTTTTGGGGATCGAGAGCCGGGACGCTGTTCGCTCCCATGGGAGAAAGGCCGATGAACTCCATCACCGTGGACATGGTGTTAGCAGTGAACTGCCCGCCGCATGCGCCGGCCCCCGGACACGCTACGTCTTCCAGCCGCTTCAAATCCGCGTCCGACATGAGCCCGGCGGCATTTGCACCCACGCCTTCGTAAACATCGACAATCGTTACGTCGCGACCCTGGAAGCGCCCCGCGGCGATGGACCCGCCGTAAAGGAGAAGGCTCGGGACGTTCAATCGGATGAGCGCCAGGGCTCCGCCCGGAATCGTTTTGTCGCAGCCCACCAGCGCCACAATGGCGTCAAACATGTGGCCGCGTCCGACCAATTCGATGGAGTCGGCTACAACCTCGCGGCTGACGAGCGAGGCCTTCATGCCCTCAGTGCCCATGGTCACGCCGTCGGAAATGGCGATGGTGTTGAACTCCATGGGAGTGCCGCCAGCCGCGCGCACCCCCGCCTTCACCTTTGCCGCCAGTTCGCGCAAGTGGTAGTTGCACGGCATGGTCTCAATCCAGGTGTTGGCGATGCCGACGATCGGCCGGGCCAAGTCGGCGTCCGTGAACCCGATGGCCTTGAGCATGGAGCGCGCCCCGGCGCGGTCGCGGCCGTCCGTGATGATGTGACTGCGATGCTTAAGATTGACTGGCATGCTGGCCTCCTATAGGTGAATGCTGCCCCCGGTGAAAGCAGTCATATTCGCAGATTTGTGCGCCCCGAGCAAGACGGCCGTGCCCAGGCGTTGCGTCTGCGCGGGTGGCGCGAGTGGGCTGTCGAGGGTCGGACAGTATGTCTGCTTTGCCCGCAGAGACTGGAGGAGTGAAAACCGATGTTTCCGGGGACAAGGCTATGGATCTAGTTGAAGACAAATTGCGCTTTCTGGGAATGAAGCTAACAACGCGGACGATTCATCCTGTCGACATTGTGCATACTCAAGGGTGCAAGATTCTGCCAAAGCGCGTCAAAGGGCCCGCAATGGGCGTCCCCCAACAATCCAGTACCGCCTCGTCATTGACAACGCGGGGTGCCTATGCTAACTACAGACGGGGGAGCATCAGCAACCTTTATGGGCGCCGAAGAACTGCAATCCGCGTGGGAACTGCTCAAGGAAGCTTATCAGTACCAGATGGGCGGGGATTACGAAATGGCGGTCGAACTCTATAAGCGGTCGCTGGATCTTCACCCCACGGCGGAAGCCTTCACATTCCTGGGCTGGACTTACCGCTTCCAGGGCAAGATCGACGATGCCATCGCCGAGTGCAAGAAAGCCATCCAGCTCGACCCGGAGTTTGGAAATCCTTACAATGACATTGGCGCCTACCTAATCGAAAAAGGGGAATACGACGAGGCGGTTCCCTGGCTGGAACGCTCGCTTCAATCGCGGCGCTACGAGTCCTACCATTATCCGCATTACAATTTGGGGCGCGTGTATGTGGCGAAGGAATTGTACGGTAAGGCGCGCTACCACTTCGAACAAGCACTGAAACTCTCACCGGACTACACGCTGGCGAAGGAAGCCTTAGCCAAGGTCCGGTACAAGCTCCATTAGCAGGGTCACCCCTCCACGTCGGCCCTGTCGGGTTTTCACGTTCTGAAAAAACCGCTGTGCTATCATGACGCGGCAAGATGTTCGAGTAATCCCAAGCTGCATCATATCTGCAAGCATCCTTCTTTTATTCGGGGTTTCGAACCATGCCCAAAGCCGAACTGCAATACCTTGCCGATGAGCTTCAGAAGCTGCGGGAGCAGAAGCTCTATCAGCGGCTGCGCATCCTGGAGACCGAGCAGCTTCCCGTGGCGCGCTTCGACGGCCAGGAGGTCATCAATCTCTCCTCCAACAATTACTTGGGGTTGACCACTCACCCCAAGCTGCGGCAGCGCTCCCTGGAGGCCACGGAAAAGTGGGGAGTCGGCTCCGGCGCCGTAAGGACCATCGCCGGCACCATGTCGATCCACATGGCGCTGGAGGAGAAGATCGCGCGCTTCAAGCGCGTCGAGGCGTCCGTAGTGTTTCAATCGGGCTTTACGGCCAATGCCGGGACGGTCTCCGCCATTCTGGGTCGCGAGGATGTGATCATTTCCGATGAACTCAATCACGCCTCGATCATCGACGGCTGCCGGCTGTCGCGCGCCGAAATCAAGGTTTTCCCGCACAAGGACCTGGAGGCCTGCGAGAAGATCTTGCAGGACCTCGCCGGGCGGAAATGCCACAAGCTGCTGATCACGGATGGCGTATTTTCCATGGAGGGCGACATTGCTCCGCTGCCGCAGCTCGTGGAACTGGCAGAGAAGTACGGGTGCATTATGATGATCGACGACGCCCACGCTTCCGGCGTGCTCGGACGAAACGGGCGCGGCACGGTCGATCACTTCAACTTGCACGGTCGCGTGGACATCCAGGTTGGAACGCTCTCGAAGGCCATTGGAGCGCTGGGCGGCTACGTCTGCTCCACCCGCGACACCATTGAGTTTCTTTACCATCGCGCTCGGCCATTCCTGTTCTCCACTTCCCACCCCCCTGCGGTCGCCGCCACGTGCCTCGCCGCCTTTGAAGTCCTGGAAGAGGAGCCGCAATTGATCGAGCAGCTCTGGTCTAACACGCGATTCCTCAAAGAGGGACTGAAGAAACTGGGCTTCAATACCGGCCTGAGCGAAACACCCATCACCCCCGTCATCGTCGGTGACGCTGCACTGGCGCACGAATTCTCTCGTCAGCTTTTCGCGGCGGGGGTGTTTGCGCAGGGCATCGGTTTCCCGACCGTGCCCCAGGGCAAGGCACGCATCCGCACGATCGTAACCGCCACGCATACGCGTGAAGAATTAACGCGGGCGCTGGTGATTCTTGAAGAAGTCGGGAAGAAACTGAAGATTATCGACTAACCAAGCTTCGCCTCAGAAAGGTGATGCTAAGCCCGGACCTCGCCGAGCTCTACCAGGTGGAGACCCGCGCCTTGGTTCAGGCAGTCAAGCGGAATTTGGATCGGTTTCCTGAGGATTTCATGTTCCAGCTAAGGCCGGAAGAATTTGGGCTCTTGAAATCATAGATTGTGATTTCAAGTTGGGGCGGGGCTCGACGGGGAACCCCGCCGGGCAGGCTCGACACACGGCCATGACCTGCCCTCGCCCCCTTGGGGAAGAGGGTGTCCCGACTTGTCGTGACGGGTGAGGGGGGGGCCAGCTCTGCGCGGTCTGCCGGACTTATTGAAGACGCGACCATTGCGGGTGTTTAGGACTCGCGGAGGGCAGAAGAAAGTCGTTCGGTCCATCCCGAAGAGCACAAATGCGCTGGAAGGGGCCGGTTGGAAACAACCGGGTGTATACTCTCTAGTACCGGAAGGCGAAAACGTAAATTCCGGCTGATATGGCTGCGCCCGCCAAAACAGGTATCGAACCGCAGGTCCGACAATGGATCAGAAAGAACAAGAAAGAGAACAGTCGTCTCGAATTTAAGCAGCGAATTGACCTCAGCACTGCCGGGGCTAAAGCGGAATTCGTTCGCGACATGATCGCATTGGCCAACTCGGAGGGGGAATTTCCTCGAGACGATGGCTATCTCGTCGTGGGATTCAAGAACGGTAAGCGCTTCGATGTCCGAGGCGAGCACTATGACGGAGCCACGTTCGGTCAGATTCTTGACTCCTATGTCTTCCCACCCATCAGCATGTCGTATGAGGAGTTTAGCAATGGAAGTCGTGGCCGTGTTGGTGTGCTAATCGCAAAACCCAATCCAGATGTGCTTTACGTGGTGCGTAGAAAGCTCCATGACAACACGGGCAAAGCAGCGCTGTTACCAGGCCAGTGCTGGGGGAGGAAGGCTGATCGGAAGATTGAGCTTGACGGCGAGGCGATCCATGCACGATATCGAAAGATAACTGAACGACGGGTCGAGGACGCAACCGCCTCACTCAAAGGGAGAATCGCTAAACTGGAACAGGAGGGAGGGCCAGTACTTGAGGTCAAGCGGATTCGTTTCGAAATGGAGGGTATAGCCACTTCAGAATGGCCAGAACTGGAAAGGCAGATCTACAAGCTGCTGCCTTATGCGAGAGAATTCGCCCAGTCGGTTAAGCATGAGGTTCTCGACGCGGTCTTAGAGGCGACGGGCAGGACGCGGCAGGGTATGCCTGTCGACGTAGCTCAAGCTGTAGACTCTGTATTGTCTGAGGTGATGCCAGTCGGGCTGGGGGGGCTGCTCCACCCGTCCCGCAGGAAGATTTCTCGCGAAGACCAAAAGCTCCTAGAACGGATAGAGCATGCAACCTTCGAACTTATGTGGGACGCGTGCCGTTACTTGCGTGACCTCGAGGTTGTTCATGTGGGAGCAAAGCTCTACTGGGCTCTGATCAGGTTCGCTGCTTTGAACGGTCTCCAACGCCTTGAGGCAATATTCCTGGAGAACGCACGACGATGTCGCGACATCTGCAATGAAGTGAAGCGGGGATCCCCTTTCTTGGAGGCCCAGAACATTTTGGAAGAAGAGATTCGAGATGCACTTAACCCGCCCGACCGAGCCAAAGGCGGTTAGGAGGTAGCGGATGCATTTCCGTGACGGCTTCGACCGCGTAAGGCGCGAGCCCTTTCGCCATGATTTCCGAGCGCCCGCCGAATCCGAAACATGCCGACGAGCGCGTGCACGTGTCCCGCCGTTCAATGTCGGGAGGCACCACCGGGCGAATTAGATCATGTCATGTTATGCTGCAACGAGGGGGGCAACACAATGAGCTCGCCTGGTGTCGGGATCAGGGATAGGTCGCGCCTCTTGCGGCGGCTTTCATATTCGAAGTACCTGCTCAACGTTGCGGGGGGGAGCCTTTCTTCACCGTCGCACCTTACTGCGGCCGTCGGTTTGCTACAAATGCACGATAGTGTCGAGATCTTCCAGGTTGTGGTGCTGGACTGGATAGGTGTAAGCATAAGTTCGAACCGCAGCTTCTTGGATTTCTGGCCACTTGTCAAGAACAAGACCGGAAGCGAGCCGCCGTACAAAGGTGTACTTGAGGACCTCAATAGGATCCGTGTGCAGTTCAAGCATCACGCGATCCTCCCCAACCTGCAAGAACTACGTACGTTATGTGCGGTGGTTCCGTCCTTTTACTCAGAAGTGTGCGCCAACGTCCTCAACATGGACTTCGCCAGCATCAGTCTTGCTGACTTGCTCGAGGACGACGAAGTCAGAGGTCACATGAAGAAAGCTGAGGGCGCCATAGCCTCCGAGGACTACAAGACCGCGCTGGCCGAGGCCGCGACTGCATTCACGGTGCTCATCCAGGAAAAGGACACACAGCCAGCGCAGTACGTGGTCCACGGCCTGGAGCTTTTCCACAGGATGTCGCTCAGTATATCACCCAAGTGGGAGCGCCTCCCAGTGGACTTGTCTCGGGAGGTCGGCAAACTCTGCAAAGCTTTTGAGGCGCAGATAAATGACGTGAAGATAGTTGTCGAGATGCTCGCTTGGGGAGTTGACCTGCAAAAATACAGAAAGTTTCGCTACCTTACTCCGCGCGTTGCTAGAGCCGGGGGCGGAGAGGTGGAACTGTTATTCGAGCGGACGCACGCGATCCTTGTGAACGCTGACAGCGCCAACTTCTGTTTCCAGTTTGTGCTTGACACTGGCCTGCGGATTCAAGAACAAGCTTCTCGGATCCTGGATCCTGTAGCCTTCCACACGGTCAAGACGTCCCAAAGTCCCACACACCTCTACCAAATCGGGCCCAACAATTCTCTGCGGATTGCAGCCGAAATCCCCAAGGGTTGCGATGTCGAGGGCAGGGCGTGCGTTGCACCTTCGCTCGGCGACGCATGGGGAGTAACCTACAATGGTACGGAGGGCCTGATACGATTCTCTGATGCAACCCTGGTAGAGCAAAACGACGAGTAACGCGCCCAGCCAAATCGCCGCGCCCGGCCAGGTCGGAAGCCACCTCGTAATGGTCAAAGAAGGCGTCCGGGCAAATCTTTCCATACCTCAACACAGGGAACTTTCCGTGGGAACGCTTCGGGCGCGGGGTGACGTGGGCCCGCCGTCACCAACCCAGCCGCTGGAGTCCTTTGACCAGGTCGAAATGTTGGTCTCGGCTCAGTAAAGGAAGAGCATGTTGCCGGCAGAGCGCCGCGATCCAAGCGTCGTTACTCGGAATGGGAGTGCCCATTTCTTTGAGTTGAGTCCGAATCCTGGCATACCAGACGGCAGTTTCCTCGCTTACCTCAAGAACGCGGACCAGAGAAACCATCTCCTCCAGCCAGCGCTCATACTCGCGCCTATGCCGCGACTGGCCGATTCCAAAGCGATACTCGCCCAGGACGATGACCGGAATGGCAACCTGACGAGCGCGGGTGAACCTCTCGGTCGCTCCCGTTTCTGCCTCCGCAATCGCCGAGAGAGCGTTCGTGTCCAGGATCAAGCCCGATCCTCCAGTTCAATCCTCTCAAACTCCTTCTCAATCAAGCTGTTGATGCGGGCTGTCTCTCTGCGTAGGTGCCGCAGCTTTCCTGCCACTGCCATCCGCGCTTTGTCGCGACGCGGGGATTTAGCCTCCAGTTTCTCCACCACTGCTTCACTAACAAACTGGCGGAGCGGAATCCCGTGTTCGGCAGCCGTGGCCTTCGCGCGGCGGAAGATTGGGTCGGGGATTTCCAACGTCGTTTTCATGATCAAATGCTCCCATATTTATGGGAGTTGGTCAATGGGTTTTGTGCGGGTCGCCGGGCCCTCTCCACAACTTCACGTCCCCAGGACAGCGAGGCCGGCGCCACTTTTGCACAGGCCCTCAGGCCGCGGCTTCTTACGGCGTATCGGAGCCTACCCGCGCCAGGACGTACGGGCCTTCCGGAATGACGGCAATGCGCGCGTTTCTTTCCAGCGACGCCGCAAGTGCCCCGATAGCTTCTTGCGCGCTAGGAAAAACCTTCCCCCAAACATTTGACTCGAATTCGCGCGGCAGGCCCGGGACGTAATAGAGGACTTGCGTTCGGCTGGTGACCAGCGCGAGCTTTTCGAGTTGCCATTGGTCCACGGTCACCGGCGCGCCATCAATCTTCTTCATAAAATCGTGGACGGAGGAACCCTCGGCCAGCATGCGGCTGAACTCCGGCCCGCCCGCGCCTTCCTCACAGGCAGCGAGGAGCAGGATTCTCCCTCCGGGCTTCACAATGTGTGACGCGGCGGTGATGCCCTTGACGGCCTGGTAAAAGGTGAGGTCGAGCGGATAGCCGGCCGCCGTGGTGATCACGGCATCTACGGGTTGATCGAGTGTCTCGAGCATGACGCGCGCGACAAACTCCACCCCCTGCCGGTGGGCGGCGACGGGTTCGCCGGCAAAGACCGCAGCGATCGGGCGCCCGGGAGTGCCGCGGGCCAGTGCCACATCCACCAGAAAATCGTGGCGCGCCAAGTGCGCGATTTCCAGGAGTTCCTGGTGCAAGGGGTTCGCTTCGATCGAACCTTCCACCGCACGCGGGTCACGCATGAAGCGAGGACTGTGGAGAACCTTGATGGTTTCTTGAGCGGCCAGGCCGGGGGCGATGAGCTTCCGCCCACCGGAGAATCCCAGCATCAGGTGCGGCTCAATGAATCCCAGAGTCAGGTGGAGGTCCGCCGAGACGAAACGCGCGTCGAGATAAACAGGTGTTCCGGCTGCCGTTTTCCCCAGATCGCAATGCTCAGAAAGCTCGCGGGCGTGGTGATTCAGCACACGATAACGGGTGGCGATTTCCTCTCCGCAAATCTCGCGAATCTCCACGTCGCTGGCCGGCCGGTGAAGCCCCGTGGCAATCAGGATCGTGATGCCTGCCCGTGGAATGCCGGCCGCCTCAAGCCGGGCCAGCAGGGGAGGGAGCACGTGACGGTTGGGTGCCGGCCGGGTGATATCGCATACGGAGATGGCAGCCGAGCGCTTGCCGCGGGCCAACTCCACGAGCGGCGGGCAGGCAATGGGTGCATCCAGCGCTTTCTCGATGGCGGCGGGGGCATCTTCGAGCGGGACGGCCGACCGCGCTTCCAACAGGCGGTATTGAAAACCTTCCGGCAAGTCGAGGGTCAACCCGGTTCGTCCAAAAGCGAAGTTGACGAGCATGGCACCATTGTAACGCGAGGCTTGGTGATCCCCACGAAGAAAGGGTCTTGAATACACCAGCCTCCGCTGCAGTCGCCCCACTTCGGGATCGGGGTGTATAATCGCGTGCTCTCCTGACGTCGCCCACGCACGTTCCGGTGATGCAGGAGGCTGATTGCACCCATGGAGATGCTGATGCGCCGAATCGCCTGGATCCTGGCCAGCTTGATTCTTGTGGCCACCACGCTACCCCTGGTTCCGAAGGATGCGAAAACCGACCCGCGTTTGAAGGGAGCCTTTCGCAAGCCCGCGCAGAATGGCTGGACGTTCGTGCACCTTGAAGGGACTCCTTCCGAAATCGGATTCCAGCACGGATACTTGCTGGCCCGGGAGATTCGTGACGCGGAAAACGTTACAGTCCTCGAGCAGACTCGCGACAGCAAGAAGGACTGGAAGTTCTTCCGCACGGCCGCCCAGGACATGATGTGGCCACACATCGAGCAGGAGTATCGCGAGGAGATGCAAGGCATTGCCGAGGGCCTGAAAGCCAGGGGTGTGGGCTTGGACGTCTGGGATGTGGTCGCGCTCAATGCGATGCCCGAATGGGGCTACTACGTGAAGGAGTATGACCGGCAACACCATCTTTCCACTTCCGCTTCCCTGGTCGTGCCCGAGCATTGCAGTGCCTTCGTCGCCACCGGCAGTTACACGCAGGATGGAAAGGTCATCATCGCGCACAGCAATTGGACGAGTTACCTGGACGGCACACGCTGGACGATCATCTTCGACATCGCTCCCGCGCAGGGCCATCGCGTCCTGATGGACGGCTTCCCGGGCTTAATTCATAGCGGCGATGATTTTGGAATTAACTCCGCGGGGTTGATGATTACGGAGACCACCATCTCGCACTTTTCGGGCTACGACCCTAAGGGTATCCCCGAGTTCGTCCGCGCTCGGAAGGCCATGCAGTACGCCTCCTCGATTGACGATTTCGCGCGGATCATGAAGGAAGGTAACAACGGTGGATACGCCAACACCTGGCTGATGGCAGATCAGAAGACCAGTGAGATTGCCAGTCTCGAGCTGGGGCTCAAGAACGTGACGCTGCTGCGCAAGACGGACGGTTATTTTGTGGGTTCAAATTTCCCCGCCGACCCGAAGCTCGTGCAGGAGGAAACGGACTTCAACGTGCGGGACATGGGAGAAAGCGCCAACGCCCGGCACCTGCGATGGGAACAGTTAATGGCTGAGTACAAAGGAAAAATCGATGTGGCGGCAGCCCAACGCTTCCTGGCAGACCACTACGATACGATCGAGAACAAAGAGGAAGCGAACGAACGGACGCTGTGCGGCCACGTCGATCTCTCGCCGCGGGGCCTTCCACCGTGGGAGCCGCCTTACGGACCTGCGGGGGCGGTTCAGAATAAAGTCGCTGACGCGGCCATGGCCGGACGCATGTCCTTCTCGGCTGCCGCGGGCCACGCGTGCGGCATCAAGTTCAAAGTTGGCGAACATCTGCGCAAACATCCGGAGTTCTCCTGGGAAAAGCCCTTGCTACGAGACCTGGACGCTTATCCCTGGACGACTTTCTCCATTGCTCCTTGAGACAGGGAATCGGCTACTCGCCAATACCACGGCCTTCTTCCAAGAGGAATTCTCAGTGCACAGGTTCGGGGATGGCGGGGGAGTGGTCTGTAACGCGGGGAGACTGCATCATGCGATAGAGATGGTTCAGAGGAACGCGGCCTGGCCCGACCGGAAAAGCGTTGCGAATCGCTTCGGCAACAAACGCCTTGGCCAGCACGACGGCATCACGCAATTGGCGTCCCAGGGCGAGATTCGCCGCCACAGCAGAAGAGAAGGTGCAACCGGTGCCGTGGGTGTTGTCAGGCCTGATGCGGTCACCGACGAACGACTCCATCTCCGTCCCATCAAAAAAGACATCGATGGCCTTTTCGAGGTGGCCGCCGGTCACCACCACAGCGCGCGCGCCCATTTCAATCAGTTTGCGTGCCGCAGCCTTCATGCTCTCCAGATTGTCAACCGGCAGTTCGGTGAGGGCGCCCGCTTCAGCCAAGTTGGGCGTCACCACCGAAACGCGCGGGATCAGTTCCCGCCGGAGGAAGTCCAGTCCCGAAGCATCCAGGAGTTCAACGCCGCTGGAGGAGCGCACCACCGGGTCGAGCACCGCGGGAAGGGCGGGGTGGGAGTCTAGAACCTCTCGCACGACTTCGGCCGTCGCAGCGTTATGCAGCATGCCGATTTTGAGAGCTTTTACCCGGCCGTCGGCGAGAAGGGACTGGATAGTTTCTCTCAGAATCTGAGGCTCAACAGGATGGATCGCTGCCACTCCCAGGCTATTCTGAACGGTCAAAGCCGTAATGGCCGAGACCCCGTAGCAATTGTGCGCCGCGAAGGTTTTGAGGTCCGCAGCGATCCCTGCTCCCGCCGAGGGATCGAACCCGGCGACACTGAGAACCACCGGCCACGCTAGACTAAGTACTTGATTCATTTCCTTCGTCGCGTCCCCGAGCCTTGCGCAGAACTCTGATCGATTATAGGGGCACCTGCCTGGCTGTCAACAAAGAATTCGGCCCCCTCGCACGCCCGTGTTACAGGCGTGTTACGGGCGGTTGCCTTCCACGACCATCTCGGTGTCTGATCGGATTTCGAGTTTGGCCGGCTGCGCGGCGGGCGAAAGGGACCCCTGCTTCCCTTTCAAGCGCGCGCTGAGTGTTTGATGCAACGTCGAGTGATTCTGGAGCACCCGGCCGTCATCGAGCGCCACCAGAACACGCCCCTGTCCCTGGCCGCTGATCTGAATCTCGAGCTGCATCCCCATAGCTTCGAGCGTTGGGAGAGCCCCGGCTTGGCGCATGCTGTCCAGGGCAGGTGTGAGCGAGTTTTCGAAGCGATAGTCCACAATGCCAGCTTTCACCCCGTGATAACGTGTCTTGCCGGAATAGCGCATGGTGCTTTTCCCCTGCACCTGGAACGGGTAGTCCCCACGCGGCGGCGAGTCGAGTTTCTGCATCCACTCTTCACCCCGTTTCACGGGGTGGTCGGGATAAAGCGTCTGACCTCCCATTTGCTCCAGGAAGAGCCTCAGCATCTGGCGAAGCGGTTCTCGCAGCGGGGCATCAAGCTCCTGGAGAAACTTGTCGGCGCCTTCGAATCCCACCAGCCGACCATCCCGATCGTAGTGAACAGTCAGCGTCTGACCCGCCACGCGCTGGGTGAACTCCTGCTGCGCCTGCTTGGCGGAGTCGCGCAGGTTCTCGGGGAGCGCCGCGAGGTCCGTGTGAATTTCGAACTGATCGAAGCGGTGCTGAATATCGGCAGCGCCATCAGGATGCACGGCGGCGACCGTGACGGTATTTTGCTGGCGCATGGTCAAGTCCGTGGGGACGGGTGGGAGAAAACTCTTCAATCCCGGTGGGTCGGAATCGACTTGCGCGCGGGTGCGGACCTCGGTCGCATAGACCATCGTTTGGCCGGGGCGGTATTTGCGGACCAGTGCAACCTTTCCTCCCCAACCCCGCGCCGCGGGGGCGCTGACGAGCACCAACAGCACAAGGGTCACTCCACCACCGCACCCATGAAGGCGCCGAGGCTTCCGCAACGGCAAAGGGTGGGCCGGACCGACTCTGCCCAGGACGGCTTGCAGCAGCTCATCAAGAAGCAACATGCGCAGCATCCTTTTGGTATTGTTCCAGACACTCACGAGAGCAGAAGTGAAGCGTTTCCTTGCCCCGCGTGAGTCGGTGGGAAAGTTCCGTGGAAACAAACATGCCGCACACGGGGTCGCGCGCCGTCTCGCCACGCTGGGGACCCGCGGACTGGCGCGGTTGTGACCCACTACGCGAAGTCCGAACGTGAATTCCGGAAGAACTGAACACGGCACGAAGACTCCGACCCAACGCCCTTAAGAAGAGGACTGCGGTGACGAATTCAAAAACGTACAGAAGAAGACGTCCCATAATGGTCAGACGAGCTTTCGAGCCGGTGGGATGCCCTGAATTCAGCGCGGCACTGCAGCGCCCCCGGACGCGCGCGCGGCATCAAGTTTCTCTTTCAAACCTGCGAGGGCAGGGTGATTCGGATTCAGTTTGTGTAAGCGGTCCCACGCTTGCTGGGCCGCGGCGAGATCGTGAATGCCTTCCAGGTATACAACGATGGTATTGAGCAGGGTTGGTTCGTGTTTGGGGTCAATCTGGAGTGACTGGCGATATTCTCGCAACGCATCCTGCGGCCGCCCGGTGTAGAAAAACGCCGTACCCAAATCGGTACGGGCGTTAACGTTCTTCGGATCAAGCTCCAGCGCACGCTCGTACCACCCGATGGCCTGAGTGTATTGCTTTTGGTCATAGAGGAAATTGGCAAGTTTCAGGCGAAGGTCAGCGTCCTTCGGGTTCTGTGCCGCCACGTCCTCCATCTGCTTGATGATCGCGGCGTTGTCAATAGGAGGATGGCCTTCGGGGAGGACCTGCGGCATCGCCCCGCCGGTGGGCACGGAGTTTGCGCCGCCCGCAGACGTTTCAGGTGGCGTGCCGGTCTGCGCCGGCTTCTGGCGGGCGCTCCAGTTCATCTGAGCGTCCGTGATATATCCCGCCAGAAAACCAACAGCAAAGAAAATCAATGCCGTAGCAATCGTCTCTTTTTTCATCCGCCCTTCTCAAAAGGACCCATCGAAAGTCTAATGGACTCAGGGGGGACCGTCAAGGAGACTCGCCGCAGAACAGCCGTTTCGGAATTGGGACATAGGGAACTCGCAGGAAGTGCGCTGGGGATGGGATGGAGGGGCTCGGGGGCAGGGCGCCGGAGCCGGAGGGCCATTTTCGAGAGTGGTTTGGGTGTGCGCGGAGAGACCTCCGCCACCGCCCCTATCGGGCGATTCCGAAACGGCTGGGTGGTAGGGGCGCCCCTCGCGCGCGCCTGCGCGCAGGCACAAGGCCTGCCCCACGAAGCTCAATATGACATGTCGCGCGGAATGACGACTAAGGTCAAACGGTATACCGCTTCAAGAGCACGGCGGCGTTCGTCCCGCCGAAGCCGAAAGAATTGGAGAGCGCGTATTCGACCTCGGCCTGGCGCGCCTGGTTGGGGACATAATCGAGATCGCAATCCGGATCAGGATTATCGAGATTGATGGTAGGCGGCAACATCTGGTCGCGCAGGGCGAGCACGGTGATCCCGGCCTCGAGACCCCCGGCGCCGCCCAGCAAATGGCCGGTCATGGACTTGGTGGAACTCACCGCCAGCTTGCGGGCGTGGTCGCCGAAGACTTTCTTGATGGCCAGCGTTTCCAGGCGATCGTTGTAAGGCGTGGACGTGCCGTGGGCGTTGATGTAGCTGACTTGCTCGGGAAGAATCTCGCCGTCTGCGAGGGTTGCCTGCATGGCGCGCACGGCGCCGTCGGCAGTTTCATCGGGCTGGGTAATGTGGAAGGCGTCGCCCGACATGCCGTAGCCGACGACTTCGGCGAGGATCGGTGCGCCGCGCTTCAGCGCAAAGCCCAGTTCTTCCAGGATGAGGATGCCGGCGCCTTCGCCGATCACGAAGCCGTCGCGCTCCTTGTCGAACGGGCGGCTGGCTTTTTCGGGTTCTTGGTTGCGCGTCGAAAGCGCGCGCATGGCCGCAAATCCGCCCACGCCCATGGGCGTGATGGCCGCCTCGGTGCCGCCGCAGATCATCACGTCGGCAGCGCAGCGCTGAATGAGTTTGAAGGAATCGCCCACGGCGTGGGCGCTGGAAGAGCACGCGGTGCAGGTGGCCGAGTTCGGCCCCTTGGCGCCATGGCGGATGGAGACGTGGCCGGAAGCGAGGTTGACGATGGCCGCCGGAATGAAGAAAGGTGAAATCTTGCGCGGGCCACCCTGCATCAGTGCCGTATGCTCGCGTTCGATGACGTCGAATCCACCGATGCCAGAGCCTAGATAGACGCCTACGCGCTCGGCGATGTCAGGAGTGATCTGGAGCTGGGACTGCTGCACAGCCTCCGCCGCGGCGGCGAGGGCGAACTGAATGAAGAGACCCATCTTCTTCAGTTCTTTCTTTTCGATGAACAGCAGCGGGTCGAAGCCCTTGACTTCCGCCGCGATGCTCACGGAGAAGCCGGTGGTATCAAAATGCGTGATGGGCGCCACGCCGCTCTTGCCGGCCAGGAGATTCCGCCACGACTCCGCTGTGTCGAGGCCGACGGCGGTGAGCAATCCCACACCGGTCACGACGACTCTCCGCGTCAAGCTGTGCTCCTCCTGTGGAGACTTGCCCTACGGCAGTCAGTTCTTCGCGGGTTTCACGTGGGCTTGAATGTAGTCGATCGCGTCTTTGACGGTTGTGATCTTCTCCGCGTCCTCGTCCGGGATCTCGATCTCGAAGGCCTCTTCAAACGCCATCACTAGTTCCACGAGGTCGAGCGAATCGGCGCCGAGGTCGTCGACGAAGTGCGCGGTGGGCGTCACTTCGGACTCATCCACTCCGAGCTGTTCTACAATAATCTGTTTTACCTTTTCTTCGGGCGAAGCCATCAGTCCATCCTCCTCAAGTTACATGGGGGCGCCCATTCTAGCTTTGCTCTCGGTAAGCGTCAAGCGACGCGCAGCCGAGCCGGTCTCGCCCGCTATGCCATGTACATGCCGCCGTTAATATTGAGTACGTGACCCGTAATGTAGCTGGCTTCCGGCGAAGCCAGGAAAAGCACGCCGTGCGCCACCTCGCTGTCGTTTCCCATGCGGCCCATAGGAATCATGCTGAGCATCTTCTCCTTGATCTCGGGAGGAAGACCCTCCGTCATGGGCGTGTTGATGAAGCCCGGGGCGATGGCGTTCACCGTAATGTTGCGCTTGGCGACCTCCGCAGCCACGGCCTTGGTGAGACCGATAATTCCCGCCTTGGAAGCGATGTAGTTCGCCTGGCCCACGTTTCCGGCTTGCGCGACCACGGAGGCAATATTAATGATGCGCCCGTAACGCTGCCGGACCATGGTGGGCAGGACGGCGCGGATGCAGTAGAAGGCGCCATCCAGGTTGGTCTTGAGGACGGCTTCCCACTCGTCGGTTTTCATCCGCATCACCAGGTTGTCCTTGGTAATGCCCGCGTTGTTCACCAGGATATCGATCTTGCCCCAAGTGGCCACGGTCTGCTCCACCATCTCCTGGACGGCCTCGACATCGGTGACATCGACGCAAAGCTTCAGCACCTTGCGCCCCATGTCCTCGAGTTCCTTGATCGTGGAATCGAGCTTTTCGCAGCGGATGTTGGCCAGCCCGATGCTGGCGCCACGCTCGGCCAGAGCCATCACCGTGGCCCGGCCGATTCCCTGCGCCCCGCCCGTCACGATCGCCACGCGTCCTTCCAAGTTCAGCATATTCTTACCGACTCCTGTCTTCTCAGGCGGCGGGGTTCCCGATGCAAACCATCGGGACAGGTTCCACCCCGCCCTTCCGCCGCGGAACCCATTCTTCCTCAGCCTACTACGCCAACGCCGACGCCAGCCGCCCCAGGGCTTCGTTGAGCGTGGCGACGTCCTCGACGCGCAGGCACTCGGCGGCGCGATCGATCTGCCGAAGCAGTCCCGACAGCACTTTGCCCGGCCCGACTTCCACGAACATCTCCACGCCTTCCCTGCGCAGGCGGCGCATCGATTCCTCCCAGCGCACGGGAGCGGTTACTTGGCGCTTCAGCCCTTCGCGAACGACGGAAGCAGATGCGACCACCTGCGCGTCTACGTTGTTCACGAGCGGAGGGTGCGGGTCGGCCAAATCGATTGCATCCAAGTCAATGCTCAAGCGGTCCTGCGCGGGCTTCATCAGGGAACAGTGGAAAGGTGCGCTCACGTTGAGCATGATCGCGCGCTTGGCGCCACGGGATTTCGCCAGTTCGACAGCTCTCGCTACGGCTGCGGCGCTTCCGGCGATCACTACCTGGCCGGGCGAGTTCAAGTTCGCCGGAGAAACCGCTTCGCCTTGCGCGGCTGCGCGGCAGACCTCCTCGAGGGCGGCAGCGTCCAGGCCCAGGATCGCCGCCATGGCGCCCTGGCCCACCGGCAGAGCTTCCTGCATGTACTGGCCGCGCTTGCGAACCAACCGCACGGCGTCGGCCAAGTGCAAGGCGCCCGCTACCACCAGGGCCGAGTATTCACCCAGGCTGTGCCCCGCTACATAATCCGCCTGAAGGCCTTTCTCGCGCAAGACCCTCGCGGCGGCTACGGAAGCGGTGAGAATCGCGGGTTGGGCGTTGGCGGTGAGCTGAAGCTCTTCCGCGGAGCCGTCAAAGCAGAGCTTGGAGATCGCGGAACCCCCCGCGCCGTCCGCTTCCTCGAAAACGGCGCGCGCGCAGGCGAAGCTTTCCGCCAGTTCGCGGCCCATGCCGGGGTATTGAGAACCTTGACCGGGAAAGATGAAAGCAGTCTTCGCCAAGCTCACCTTCGAGTCTGTCCGTGGGCCGTTGTCAGTTGCCCGTTGCCACTGCAGCGGCTTCCCTATCGGCGCCGACAACGGACGGGTTTCCCTCACCAGCGCATCAGCACCGCTCCCCAGGTGACGCCCGCGCCGAAGGCGGACATCAGCACCAGATCTCCCTTTTTCAGGCGGCCGCTTTGCACGCATTCATCCAAGCAAATGGGGATCGAGGCCGAGGAGGTGTTGCCGACGCGGCTGATGTTGGAATAGAGCTTTTCGGGGCACACGCCCAGCCGCTCGCGAACCGCCTCCGTAATGCGCTGATTGGCCTGGTGCGGGATGAAGAGGTCGAGGTCATGGGCTGTGAGGCCGGCTTTCTTCAGCACCTGGCGCGACACGTCTTCCAGGCTGCGGACGGCCACCTTGAACAGCTCGTTGCCGCGCATCTTGATGTAGTGCCCGCCCTGCTCGACCGTCTGGCAGGAGGCGGGCAGGGCGGTGCCGCCGGCGGGAATAAAGAGGTGATCGGCGTACTGGCCTTCGGTGTGCAGCTCGTGCGCCAGGATTCCCGAGGGCGGCTCGACGGGCCCGAACACTGCCGCAGCTACGCCGTCTCCGAAAATGACGCACGTGGCGCGGTCCTTATAATCGAGATAACGCGAGAGTAGTTCGGCGCCGATGACCAGCACGTATTTCGCCGCGCCGGTGCGGATGAATTGCTCGGCCACGGTCATGCCGAAAAGAAACCCGGAACAAGCGGCGGCCAAGTCGAAGGCGCAGCAGCCGCGCGCGCCGAGCTCGCGCTGAATGAGCGAGGCGGTGGAAGGCAGCGGCATGTCCGGCGAAATGGTAGAACAGATGATCAGGTCGAGATCCGCAGCTTTGATCCCCGCTTTCGCCAGAGCCTTGCGCGAAGCCTGCACCGAGAGAGTGGAGGTGGTTTCGTGGGGAGCGGCCTGGCGACGCTCTTTGATGCCGGTGCGCTCGGTGATCCACTGGTCGGAGGTGTCCACTATCTTTTCGAGATCGAAGTTGGTGATGATTCTCTCCGGCAACGCCGAGCCCGTTCCTAACACGCCTGCTACACGCATAGAGACTCCTCAAGGTGACCGCACACTTGCGTTGACGGAGGGGACGCGGGACTATATCTGGAACCCTTGACTACCCTTTGGAATTCCCCAGGGAAGCACCCGCCAAGTCGCGTTCAATCTTCTCGTTCACTTTTCCGGCCGCGAATTCCGCCGCGACGCGGATGGCATTCTTGATGGCGTTGGCGTTCGATCCGCCGTGGCAGATGATGCACACGCCTTTCACACCCAGCAGGGGAGCCCCGCCGTACTCGGAATAATCCACCCGCTTCTTGAAATTCTGGAAGGCTTTTCGGGCCAGCACGTAACCAACCTTGGAGGAGAGCGTGCTGGAAAGGGCTTCCTTCAGGAGGCTGGAGACCGCTTCGACAAGTCCTTCGCTAATCTTCAGGGCCACGTTGCCGATAAAGCCGTCACAAACGACCACTTCCACGCGACCATTGTAAAGGTCGCAGCCTTCCACGTTGCCAACAAAATTCGCGGGAAGCTGCTTGAGCAGGGCCAGCGCCTCGCGCGTCAGATCATTCCCCTTATGCTCTTCCTGACCGATGGAGAGCAGGCCGATGCGCGGCCGCTCCACGCCAAAGATGGCGCGGTAATAGATTTCGCCCATCACTGCGAACTCGACCAGGTGGTGGGGTTTGCAGTCGACGTTGGCGCCCACGTCGAGTAGCACGGCGGTGGTGCCTTTCGACGTGGGGAAAACTTGCGCCAACGCGGGGCGGTCCACGCCTTCCAGCGCTCCCAAAACGATCTTGGCCGTGGTCATCACGGCGCCGGTGTTGCCGGCGCTGATCATGCCGTCGGCCTTGCCCTCGTGCACCAGTCGCGCCGCCACGCGCACGGAGGAGTCCCGCTTGGCGCGGAAGGCCTTCGTTGCCTTGTCCTCCATGGTGACCGCTTCGCTGGCGTGGACGATCTCGATAGGCAGGCGCTGGGCGTCGCGCCGGCTGAGCTCGCGGCTCAGCCGGTCTTGCGGCCCGACCAGCAGGACTTCTGCGTAGCCCTCCCGCGCAGCCTGGATCGCTCCCTCGACTTCCGGCCCGGGCGCCGCGTCAGTGCCCATGGCGTCAACGACGATGCGTCGCATGATGGTCAATTCAAACGGCGGAATAGAGCCGGCGCGAGAAGAGATGGTCGCGCCGGGTCGAACTCCCGAGGGCCATTGCCCCACACCTTAGGATGATTCCTCCACCAGGATCACTTCCCGGCCGCGGTAGTAGCCACAGTGCGGGCAGGCCTGGTGAGGTAGCTTCATTTCGTGACAGTGCGGGCACTCGGCCATCGATCGCGCCGTCAGATGATCGTGAGCCCGCCGGCGATTCCGCCGCGCTTTGGAATGTCGTCGCTTGGGATTCGGCATAGCTTTCCTTCTCTCTCGTCAAATACGGAAGTCCGCATGGGGATCAAGCCTTCCGGCCCGGCAGGCAATCACTTCCGGCTCCCGAGCTTCCGAGGGGATCGGCTCGGGTGGGTATCGCTCCTCTGAGCCACCCTGGGATCACTCTTCCTTAAGCGAAGCAAAAGGAGAATCTTCCTGCGGGGTTGAGCAGTTGCACGACACGAGATTCCGATTGGCCCCGCAGGCCGGGCACAAGCCCCGGCAGTCGGCCCGGCAAATCACCTTCATGGGCACGGAAAGAATCACCTGCTCCGTGGCCACGTCCGCCAGTTCGATCCCGTCCCCGGAGTAAAAGCCGATTTCCAGCTCGTCCTCGGAGATTTCGATCTCCTCTTCCTTGGCAATGCTCTTGACCGGCCGGTAGAAGAGATCGAAATCGTGCTCCACCGGGATCGCCACCGCACCCAAGCAGCGGTCGCAACTGGCTTCGAGGCGCGTCGCGAGATGCCCTCGGATGCGAATCTCAGCCCCCAAAAGCTCCGCCGTGACGCCAATCTTAAGCGGTGCCGCTTGCCGGAACTCGGCCCCGTGAAAATCGAGCGCGCCCAGAGCATAGTTCTCAGAGGCAATGACCCGGTGGAACTCAAGTTCTGCGAGGGTTATCCGCACCCCGGCCTCGTCGACGCAAAACCTTGATTATAGCTTGCATGGGGGGATTGTCAAGGAAGGCGAAGGGCGCATGCGGTACGCTCCCGGCCCTTCTTACGAATGGAAGTGGCTGAGGAGAAAAGAGATAGTCGGGAATCAGGTTATCCGGTCATTGGGCGATTGCCGAATGCTGCGCCAAGCGCTAGTCAAGATCGAAATCCCTCAGAGGGGGGCCGGTGGGCTGGTCTTTGGTCTTCTCGAACGCCTCTTTGAACTTGCGGTCGAGCAATTCCGATTTGACCTTCTCTTCGTCGGCGCTTTGGCGGAAGAGCGCTTCGCGGCGCGCGGCTTCCTTCTTGAGGAGCTGCGTGGCGTGGTCCAGGTCCGGAGCCTTTTCGTGCTTGGGCGGCGCCTGATGGTGCAGTACTTTACCGAGTTCGGCATCCACACTCAGCACCGCGCCACAGCACGGGCAAACCACTTCGAGTTTTCTGGGACCGCGTGCCGCTTGCGCCATGTTGTGACGATGCTACGCCCTGCGGGTGGGCCTGTCAATTCAGGCTCGGGTCCGTCCAAAAAGCGGGTCGAGCCGTACACGCGACTGACGGACTCATCGCCGCCACCGCGCTGCGCCACGGCCTCCGCGTCATGACCAGGAACACCGCCGCTTTTGAGCCCACCCGGGTTCTGCTCCTTAACCCGTGGGCAGGCTGAGCCTGCGCCGACTGCACCAATACCACGGCGCCGGTTACCCACGTGCCCGAGTTCTCATGTCGAGTGGGATCGCGCAGAAAGCGGACAATTTATCAGTGCGCACCCACCTCGCACGCAAGGGCATAGGGGTGCCCGCTTCCGCGGAAATGACGAGTATCCGGCACCCCTCTCGCACGCGGGACTGTCAAGCCGATCCCGCCGCGCGGGATCGGCGCTACAAAGGGGATGCGAAATCTGGACACTTGTGGAAAACCTCAATGTTCTAAGGCCTTTTCAAGAAGATGGCCTGTGGAAAAAGCAGTGGAACAAAATTGCCTTTTCTACGCCAGAGGTTTTGGCGCAGCTTTCGGCCCCAAGCCAGCCCTCAGATTTCAGATTCCACAAGCCCTCTCGAAAATAGATTTCACTGGCGCGCTGCGGGTAGCCCATTGAAAAGACAAGTGTTAGGGTGACTCCTCGCGGCGATTGCCCGGGGAATCACCCACTTTCATCTCAGTTGAGAGCGATAGCGCATGAATGATCGGCTGTGAGAAAAACCGAGAGTCTTTGCGCGCCGCGAAGAAGTGCACAATTCGCTAGACGTTGGCCTGCTGGAGAACCTACAGGGTATTCCAGGCTGTTTCCTTGCGGGGACTAAGACGAAAATACCGAAAACTTCGGGCGTTTGGTCATTCTATGTATGACTACATGTCATTTGCCGAACGCCACAATGACCGATTTGCGGACTCAGATAGGCGGTCGGAACCCGAATTGCCGGAATCTCTCCTGTCAACGGACCTTAGCGTGTTTTAACCCGAACCTATTCTTCCACCCGCGCGGGCAAGCGGTGGGAATGCCGAAACAGAAAGCTTGATTGAGCAGGCCACAGGGCCTTATCATTGTTGTCCAACGACGAAGCCCGGAAACCCCATGAGCATCAACATCGGTTTGGATATCGGCGCGGTCAGTTTGAAGCTGGCGGCCATTGGCGCGCCGGACGACGGCCCCCGCTTTCGCTCTCTCGCGGAGAGATCCGAAACCTTCTATGCCACCTCGTTCCCTGATGCGAGCCCCTATAGCGGCCGCCCGTTAGTGCTGTCGCGTTATCGCCGGCTGCAAGGGAGTCCGATCCAATCGACGTTCGACCTGCTGAAGGAGCTTTACGACTACGTGCCGGAGAAGAACGTGGAAGGCATTCGCGTGACGGGCTCCGGCAGCCAACTGATTGCTAAGGTCCTGGGCATCTACTTCGAGAATGAATTCCGGGCCATTGCCAAGGGGCTGCGGATGTTCTACCCGCAAGTCCGCACGGTGTTCGAAATGGGAGGAGAAACCTCCAAATACCTGCGCCTGGACCCGGCCATTACCGGCAAGCACCTGGGCATCGTCGATTACCAGACCAGCGGCGAATGCGCGGCCGGGACAGGTTCCTTTATCGACCAGCAAGCCTCGCGGCTGCTTTACATGATCGAGGAAGTCGGTCCGGCGGCCTGCGCGGCCAGTTGCGCGGCACGGATAGCCGGCCGCTGTTCGGTGTTCGCCAAGACCGACATGATTCACGCGCAGCAGAAGGGTTACTCCACCGATCAGATCCTGCGCGGCCTCTGCGACGCCGTCGCACGCAATTTCAAGTCGAGCATCGTGAAGGGGCGTGCCGTGGTTCCTCCCGTGGCGTTCATTGGCGGAGTGGCGATGAACCAGGGAGTCCGCAACGCCTTGCGCGAGGCCTTCAAGCTGAACGACTCCGACTTCCTCAGCCCCGAGCACTATGCGTGGCTGGGAGCAGTGGGCGCGGCGATGCTGGAAGCGGAGGAATTCCGCAAGCGGTCGTTCAAGCGGATTCACCAGTTGCGCCAGCACGAGGCCGCCAAGAAGGATTTCGCCTTTAGCGACGCGCTTTCCATGCAGAACGTCGTACTGCTGCGCGACCGCGCGAAATCCGTGGCGATGCCCCCTCCAGGCGAGCAGGTGGAGGCCTATCTCGGCATCGACATTGGCTCGGTCAGCACCAACCTGGTGGTGACCGACGAGAAAGGAAATCTGCTCAAGGAGATTTACCTCTTCACGGAAGGCCGTCCTATCGAAGTTGTGGCGCGCGGGCTGAAAGAGATCGAGGCGGAGCTCGCGGCCTCCCTGCGCATTGGCGGCGTGGGCACGACGGGTTCCGGCCGCGAGTTGATCGGCGAACTGGTGGGCGCAGACACCGTCAACGATGAGATCACCGCGCACAAGACCGGCGCCATGCACGTCTGCAAGGAAATGGGCATGGAGCCGGTGGACACCATTTTCGAAATCGGCGGGCAAGATTCCAAGTTCATCCGCATCGACAAGGGCGTGGTTGTCGATTTCACCATGAACGAAGCCTGCGCTGCCGGCACCGGATCGTTCCTTCAGGAGCAGGCGGAGAAGCTGGGGATCTCCATTAAGGAAGAATTCGCGCGGCTGGCGCTGGCGTCCGCCCACCCGGCACGGCTGGGCGAACGCTGCACGGTGTTCATGGAGCGCGACGTCACGGGGCTGATGCACAAAGGCGCTGAAGTGGGCGACCTGGCTGCGGGCTTGGCGTATTCGGTGGCGCTCAACTATCTGAACCGCGTGGTGCGCGGGCGAAAGATCGGCAAAGTGATCTTTTTCCAGGGCGGGACGGCTTACAACGACGCGGTCGCCGCGGCGTTCATGCAGATTCTCGGCAAGCCGATCATCGTGCCGCCGCACAACGGCGTGATCGGCGCCATCGGCATGGCGCTGATCGCCCGCGACCGCATGAAAGGCGCCGGGCAGCCCAGCCGTTTCCGCGGTTACGACTTGAACCGCGTGAACTTCACCTCACGCGAGTTCGTCTGCCACGCCTGCTCCAACTACTGCGACATGAAGGAATTCAACATCGAAGGGCAGCGCAGCTACTGGGGCGACAAGTGCTCGGACAAGTTCCGCAAGCGGGCGCGCACCGACCGCAAGCCGGTGATCGAAGATTTGATCGAGTGGCGCGACAAGCTGCTGGAAGAAACTTTGCTGCCGCCGAAGGGAGGCCGGCCGACGGTGGGGATTACGCGCTCGATGTATTACTACGACCGCTTCCCATTCTGGTGCGCGTATTTTCAGGAGCTGGGTTTCGACGTCATCGTCTCTTCACAGACCGACCGCAAGATTTCCATGGCGGGCGAGGAACTGGCCATCGCCCAGCCCTGCTTCCCGGTGAAGGTGGCGCACGGACACGTCCAGGACCTGCTCGAAAAAGGCGTCGACTACATTCTGATTCCCAACATGGTGAACGTGGAGGGGCCCCAGGGTCGAGTTGATTCCCACCTCTGCCCCTGGAACCAGACGCTGCCGTTCGTGGTCCGCGCGGTGCCCCAACTCGAGGCGGCCCGGGCCAAGTTTCTATCGCCCACCGTGCATTTCCGGTTAGGACGGAAGCACGTGGAAAAGGCGCTGGCGAAGTTCGCGCGCCACCTGGGCGTGACGCCGCGCGCCAACGCGCGGGCCGTGATGGCGGCGTATGCGGCCCAGGGCGCCTTCACGGACGCGGTGCTGGAAACGGGTGGGCAGGCGCTGGCCCGGCTGCAGGAGACCGGCGAGCCCGCTCTGGTCCTGGTGGGGCGGCCCTACAACCTCTACGACCGCAGCGTGAATTGCGACATCCCCCGCAAGCTGCGCGCGCTTTACGGGGTCAACGTGCTGCCCATGGACGCCCTGCCGCTCGAAATGGAGGACATCACCGAGGTCAACCCGAATATGTACTGGAACTCGGGGCGACGCATCCTGTCGGCAGCCCGCATCGCGCACCGCCACCGCAACCTGCACCTGGTCTATATCTCGAACTTCAAGTGTGGCCCCGACTCGTACATCAAATCGTTCCTGGACGACGCCGCGGGCAAGCCCTCGCTCATCCTGCAGTTCGACGGGCACTCGAACGACGCGGGCTTCATTACGCGCTGCGAAGCGTATCTCGATAGCAAAGGATTCTTGCGATGCCCCTCTTCGGTCACCGCCATGTCAGCCGCAAAATAAGCCCCGGCCATCCGCTGAGCGGGAAGACCGTCTATATCCCGACCATGGCCGAAGGCGGCCCGGAAGCCTTTGCGGCGGCGTTTCGCTGGCTGGGTGTAAAGGCGCAACCCACCCCGCCTTCCGACGAGCGCACGCGCGAGCTGGGGGGTAAATACACGACCGGCGACGAATGCTATCCCGCCAAGGTGACCGTGGGCGATTTCCTGCGCGTGATCGAGCAACCCGGCTTCGATGCGAAGCTCGCGGCTTTCTTCATGCCGACGGCGGATGGCCCGTGCCGCTTCGGCCAGTACGCACCTTTCCTGCGCAAGGTTCTGCGCGACGCGGGTTATGGCAACGTCCAAATCCTCTCGCCCAGCAGCCAGAACGGCTACGAGGACCTGGGCGACATCGCCAACCTTTTCCTGCGTGTGGGGTGGCGAGCGCTGGTCTGTGGCGATACGCTGCATCGCGCGCTGCTCAAGACCCGCCCGTACGAGACCGCCCCGGGCGCCGCCGACCGCGCCTTTCACGAGTCGGTGGAAGACGTGTGCAGAACCATTGAGACGAGCTGTGCCGACGCCGGGTGCCAACTCCACTCGCTGGTGGAAGCAATGACCCGCGCCCACGAGCGCTTCCAGCGCGTCCCGGCGCTCTACGATCGCGAGATTCCGCTGATCGGCGTCGTGGGAGAAATTTTCTGCCGGCTCAATACCTTCTCGAACGAGGACCTGATCCGCAAGCTGGAAGGCTACGGCGTGGAGGCTTGGCTGAGTCACATCGCCGAATGGGTCGAGTACGCCAACAACGAACAAAAACGCAAGCTGCGACTTATTGGACGGGAAATCTCGCTGGAGATGATGGGGACCTACGTGCGATCGCACATCCAGCACTCCGACGAGAAGGCCTTGATGGCGCCTTTCGAGGATGACTTTGTGGGCTATGAAGAGCCGCCCATTGAGGAGATCTTGGAGCTTGCTTGGCCTTACCTGCCGACCGGAGGAGCGCTGGGCGAGATGGTGCTGAGCGTGGGCAAGGCCGCCTACCTGGCCAAGCAGGGCGCGGACGGCATCATCGACATCAGCCCCTTCACTTGCATGAACGGCATCGTGAGCGAGGCCGTCTACCCGAAACTCAGCAAGGACTACGGGGGAATTCCCATCCGCAATTTCTACTTCGACGGCACGCAATCGGACCTCGACCGCGACCTGGGAATCTACCTGGAACTCGCCCGGTCGTACCGCGAGAAGAAACCCTTCCCGCGCCGCTACCCCGCCTATTTCGCGCAGCCGGTGGCCTGATCGGACGTCCCGCCTCACTGCAGGACGGAGCCCGGACGCGCGGACCTATTCCTTAGGTCTGCGGCTTTCCCGAGGTTGTCGATTGCGCGCCACAGACGTACTGAACTAGTCTACGCTACGTTGATAGCACCCACCCCACAAGCGGGGGGAGTTACCGAACAACTCTTTGACGGGCCAGGCGGTGGCGCCGGGGCTGTTCGAGGTGATGCTGGCGGCGGGGCAGAACCGGGTGGTGGCGCGAAGCGCCGGGCGAGAGGGGGTCAGACAGGTGCAGACATCCGGTCGAGATCCTAGCACCTGGCACCTGATACCCAGAACCTGACACCCGGCATTGCGGCTATCCCCCGCCTTTTCAACAATATAATGGCCTCATATTGACCTCACATGTGCAAGTTGTTTATTTTCTGTAAGTTATTGGCTTGGCGTGGGTTTGAGGCGTTTTTTCGTGATTTCGAGGCCTTGAATCATCCTATCTCTTGCATTTTCATCAATATATTGACCTAAACGATAAGCTGTTTATTTTCATCAATATATTGGCTATGTGGCACTTTGTCACTTCATGCCCCTTTGTTTTCAATAAGATCCTGGGAGCAACCTTCATTTTTAACATCTCTTTGGGTGCGCGCGCCCTGTTTGATCTTCATCAATAAACTGGTAATCTGCTGCCGCCCGCGTCTTCCCCGCCGGCGTGACCGCGCCCCCCGACCGCCGCCCGTTGGCCCGATTCGCGGCCAGCTTCTTCTCCGTCATTTCTGGTTCTTGGATTAGGGACACGGAAACCTCTCGTCATTTTCTCCCGGAAGGGCCTGCCGGAAGTGTAAGGCCATAGCAGGAACACGTTCAGCCTACTGCCTATCCCGGCTCGCCGGGACTCGCAAAAGGCGCTCGCTGCCTTTTGCCTACTGCCCGTGAGCGGGCGCTGGCCTCAGAAACTAGTCTACACACGATTATTATCTTTGTCAAGAATAAAGTGGCCTACACGATACAGCCTACAAATTAAGACGACACTTCGTGACGTTTTCCTACGGGTAGGAAACATCTTTTAGGGAGGGGTGTCTAGTTGTCCGAAACCCTTCCCGCGCCGCTACCCTGCCTATTTCGCGCAGCCAGTGGCCTGATCGGCCACCCGGCCCGCTGCAGCACGGCTTTCCAGGTCGCGCATTCCGATCTGCACGGGCAAAACACCCGAGGTACCGCCGCGGGTCAGTGCTTGGCCCGGTTGGGACATTGTTCTCCATCCATCAGAATGACAGTCATTCCCGCGCAAGCGGGAATCCAGCGTGGGCGCCACGCCTTAATCATATCGACCGTGGGTTCGTCAAAATGGGAAGAACCGACGGTCACGCGGGCGCTGACCGTGGCTGCCCGCCGACCTCAGCCTTGTTTGATGGTATTCTTTACGCGTGAAGGCTGGAAATGGATGCGCAGCTTAACCTGTAGCACGGTCTGACCCGCAGGACCGACCGTGACAACTTGCACGTCTGCTTCCCGGACTGCATCGATGAATGACAGGGCCAGCTGCTCGGGGGACCGGACCTTTCGGGTTGACAGAATCTCCGACAGGTCGAGCATCGGCCACTTGATTCCCCACTTGATATGCGCCTGCCTGAGCACTACCGTCCGAGGCAAGTCCGTCCCAGCGACATAGTTGTAGAAGGACGCCAAGCTAACGTTTAGCTGTTTTGCGGCCTCTTTTGCACCCAATCTTTCCTTCATCGCTGTAAACTCACGCGCGACCCGCACCATCAGGATCTTCTCGGCGTACGAATGTTTTCGGCCGTCAGTTTTCAACAGCGGCTCCTAAGCCTTCTAAAATAAGCAGTAGATATTCTATTGAAATAGAAAATCTATTCAAGTAGAATCTTACGGTAGAATAGTCTATCTACACGGCGGCGAGACCTATGCTACAGCAGACCTTCATTCATATCCGGGGCATAGGTAAACAGACCGAGCCAGAGCTCTGGGAGCACGGCATCCACAGTTGGGACGACGCGGACCGGCTTGTCGCAAGTAGCATTCAGACCCTGCTGAAAGATGGTAAACTACTCAAACTTCACAGGAGGCACCTGAAGTAGGGACGCGACTGTTGTATCATCCGTGTGTAACAACTGGGACGTTGCGGAATGCTGTTAAGGTTCGGGAGGCGAGAGGCCGATGGATGATGAAGGGAGGAAAGCATGATCAAGAGCACGAACCGGCAAGTTTTCTCTGAGAACCTGCGCATGGCCGTACTTGCGGACCAGGTTGCTTCTTCCTTGCGACAGATATCCAAGCGGAGACGGCTTGAAGATTGGGACCGCCGCGTGATTGGCGTGGCGGGGGAGTTCCTCACGGAAATGCGGCGGGGGAGAGACGCGACAAAGAGCATGAAGGTTGAGGAGTCTCTACAGGCCTCTCTCGCGTACGGACAGGCGATTCAGGCGATCCAGTTGAACCCCGCCAAATTCGCATCCTACGAATCCTTCGAAAAGCTCATTGCTTCCTTGGAGGAACAGTTGAAAGAAATCGGAGCGGCCCGAACCTTCGATATTGGGGAATTGTACGAGTTCTTTAGCGCCATTCGTGAGTTGGCGATGACAGGCGGTAGTCAAGAGTTCGAATCGGTGAACGTTAGGGGGGTGGAATAACGGATCCGTGCCTGAGTCCATCATTTCGGCCGAGCAGTACGCCAACATAGTATGGGAGCGGGTGGCGGCGCTGCGGCGTCTCCTCCACGATCTCACGAGGGGCGCCCCGCAATCCGCGCCTCATCGCTTTTTCCGGTTGCTTCGAATTCTAATTGACGCAATTGATAAGGTGTTTGCCCGCCGCTGCGAGGGCGTCGGACAAGTGCCAGTGCCTGAGGGAGAAGAGGGCGACCGAGTAGTGTTTGCCGCACGTTTAACCATGAAATTGCTCAATGACGTCCAAGAGCAATTGTTCCCGTTCCTTGAGAAAGTAGATAGCCCACATGTGCCCGTCGCAATGCTTCCCGCACTGCAGCGGCTTGCAGATCAATTCGAGTCGGATGTGGAACTCTACCTTTTTCCAACGTCCAAACACAACTTTGGATTCAGCGGATTTCGCAACCTAGATGACACCTTCCTCAAAGAGTTGGAGTTATACATTCCCGACGATCTAAGGGGAGAGATTCAAAAGCAGGCAACCGACGCCCATCTTCCCCGCTGGTTCATATTTCTCTCATTTCCTTATGTCGTGCATGATTCTGCCCTCCACATAACGCCGCTCCTCCACGAACTCGGCCATTTCGCGGATCTCCAACTGGGGATTTACAAAGACCTTCTTCCGATCGATGTGTCCAAAATTGAGGCAGCAAAGATTCTTGTGGATGAGATTTTACAGATGAGGCTTCGTCAGAGAGAAGAAAAAGCTGAGACCGGGAGCGACCGACGACCGGGTGGTGATACGAGAGTGGGGCAGGTGTTTCAAAGGGATGTGATAGAGCAGCAAGTGTTTGCCCAGTGCGCTGAGATTATTCGTTACTGGGTTCACGAGCTCATTTCCGACCTATTCGCTTTGAGGGCTGGTGGGCCCGCGTACTTCTATGCTTTTGTCGCTTTCGCGGCAAACCTTGGCCTGGAAGCAGAGGCAGGTACAACCCATCCTTCGCCCGAAATTAGAATTGACTTCATGCTCAAAGAGTTGAATGAATTGAGTTACTTTTCCGGGGACAGTCCTGAATCGATTCGATCCTCGCTGGAAGCCTGGAAAGGTTGGATTAAGACTCGAAAGTTGGACCCCGAAGGCGGCCCAGAGCGTGTCGCGTACTTCGCAATCAAGGACAACGCTGCAAAGCTAGCTGAGGCGGTTCGCAAGCACAGCGCCTCATTTTCATACGGAACAAATACCTTCAAGGAGAAGGTTCCCGCGATCAGGAGTGACCTGGAAGCAGGTATCCCGCCAATTGACCGGCCGGGCGTGCACGGGGGTGTGTTGGAACCGTGCGATTTCGCCGACATTCTAAACGGTGCCTGGAGCACATATAAGTTTTCGCCTGACAAGCTTGAGGGTTTGCTCGACTGTCCCGACGGGGAAAGGAAACTCCGCGCAACGTCTGTCCTCAACGACCTAGTCCTGAAGGCTATCGAAGCTGCCGAAATCCTCCGGGACTGCCAGAAATCACCAAGGGCAAAGGCATGAGCACACTCACCTGTGGTGCGATTCGAGATCGCCTGTTTAAGACCAAGGATCTGAAGGTTAAGCCTCTTCTTGACCCGGATAGCCAAATCGAAGACGGATCGATAAATCTCACCTTGGGAACACAATTCATAGTGGCCAAGAAATCCGAATATCCGTTGATCGACCCTCGTCTACTAGATATGGATGAGGTCATGAATTTCCAGGAGAGGATTACGCTAGCGTTTGGGCGGGCAATTGTGCTGCATCCTCACCAATTCGCGCTTGGCTCTACCTTTGAATTCCTCAAGCTGCCACCCGATCTTTCCGCCTTCGTTCTAAGTCGTTCGAGTTTTGGGCGAGCGGGCCTTCAGATTGCAACCGCCACTTATGTACATCCCAATTGGCAGGGTTGCCTTACCCTCGAACTTCAGAATCTGGGAGAAGTGCCCATCAAACTTTACTGCGGCAGCCCAATCTGCCAACTTGTGCTCCAGGAGGCCCAACCACCTTTAGAGCAGAAACCCATCAAGTCAATCCCGCTCGGGCCCGCATTCACTGACCTGAAGAATCAATCTTACTGGAAGAAATACTTAAATAACTTCTTCCGTTCCACGGCTGCAGAACCCTGAGAGATTTCCGGGGCGCCGCCCCGGCTATCTTCTTCTGGCCCCTGCGGGGCGCCATCGGAAGCGGTGCGCGCAGCCGGACGCTGAGGTTGAAACCGCGCCGTTAAAGCCCTCACCTACCGCTTCGCGGTCCCCCCTCTCGCCAGGGGACAGGGGCAGGCGATGGGTGGCGTTCGTAAACGCACGGTTTACACCGTGGGCTACTTTCTGCCGACGCTCCGCGGCTGGGCCAAACTCCACCCTGCGGGCGGGCAAAGCCCTCCACTACGCGAAATCCCGTACCGGCACCGGACCTCGAAGCGCGCCGGGACACTACGCAAAAACACGCGGACTTTGGGCACGACCCTGGCCCATGGCATAATCCGACAAGGTTGACCGGGCTGCTGCTATAATCAGCTCCATCACCTTGCTGGCGCGTGGCCGCGGGAGCACCGGGCTCGACCACCTGCCCGGAACGGAAACTACATGTCGGGAATTATCGGTTACATCGGAGGCAAGCGAGTCGTGCCCGTGCTGCTGGAGGGCCTGCAGCGGCTACAATACCGCGGGTACGACTCCGCCGGCCTGGCGGTGATGCACGAGGGCAAGCTCCTCATCCGCCGCTCTACCGGCAAACTTCGCAACCTGGAGGAAAAGATTCGCCTGGATCCCGTGGACGGCGCCTACGGCATCGGACACACACGCTGGGCCACGCACGGCGCCCCCACGGAGCAGAACGCGCACCCCCATTCCGATTGCCACGGCACGGTAATGGTGGTGCACAACGGCATCATCGAAAACTACCTGGAGCTGAAGAAGCAGCTTGAAGCTGAAGGGCATCGGTTCACGACCGAGGTCGATACGGAAGTGATTGCCCACCTGGTGGAGAAACACCTGGGGGGCAACAGCCCAGCGCGGCCTTCACCCAGTCTCGAGGACGCCGTGCGCGCGGCGGTGCGGCAGCTTACGGGAGTGTTCGCGCTGGCCATCATCTCCACCTGCGATCTGAACAAGATCGTGGCGGTGCGGCAGGGGCCGCCGGCGGTGATCGGCCTGGGCAAGGACGAGTACTTCGTGGCGAGCGACGTCCCCGCCATCCTCTATCACACCCGAGACCTGTTCTTTCTTGCGGACGGTGACGTGGCCGTGCTTACTCCCAACGGCGTGGCGCTGAGCGACTTCGACGGCCACCCCGTGAAGCGCCGCGTCCAGCACATTACCTGGGATCCGATCCTGACCGAGAAGGGCGGGTTCAAGCACTTTACGCTGAAAGAAATCTACGAGCAGCCGCGCGCGGTGCGGGACACGGCGCTGGGGAGAATCTCTCCCGAGTCCGGTCAGGTCTTCCTGGACGAGATGGAAATCAGCGAGGAGGATTTCCGGTCGTTCAAGGAGATCAAAATCGTCGCCGCCGGGACCTCGCGGCACGCGGGGCTGGCGGGAAAAGTCATGCTCGAGCGGCTGGCGCGCGTGCCGGTGGAAGTGGATTACGCCTCGGAATTCCGCTACCGCGACCCCCTGGTGGATCCGCAGACGCTCACGCTGCTGATCACGCAGTCGGGCGAGACGGCAGACACCATCGCCGGCCAGCGCGAAGCGAAGGCGAAGGGTTCGAAGACGCTGGCGATCTGCAACGTGCTGGGCAGCATGGTGCCGCGCGAAGCGCACGGCACCATTTACACCCACGCGGGCCCGGAGATGGGCGTCGGGCCAACCAAGACGGTCTCCGCACAGTTGACGGCGCTTTACCTGTTCGCGGTCTACCTGGCGCAAACCCGCAACCGCCTGCCCGCCGCCGACGCCAAGGCGCTCCTGGCCGCTTTGACCGCGCTGCCCAAGCAGCTCGAAAGTGTGTTGCAGAAGGACGAGGAGTTTGAAGACCTGGCGCGGCATTTCTACCGCTCCTCGGATTTTCTTTTCCTCGGCCGCGGCGTGCACTTTCCGGTGGCGCTGGAAGGCGCGATGAAGATGAAGAAGCTCTCCTACATCCACGCCGAAGCCTGCCCGGCCGGCGAGATGAAGCACGGGCCCATCGCGCTGATCGCCGACGGCCTGCCGGTGGTGGTAATCGCCACCTGCGATTGGAGCGCTGAGGATTCCCACCTGCGCTACGAGCGCACGATCTCGAACATCAAGGAGGCCAAGGCGCGCGGGGCCACCATCCTGGCGCTCGTGACCGAAGGCGATCGCGAGGTGCGCGACATGGCCGACCACTTGATCGTCCTGCCCCATACCAACGAGTTGCTCTCGTCGATCCTGGAAGTTGTGCCGCTGCAACTGCTGGCGTACCACATCGGCGTGCTGCGCGGCTGTGACGTGGACCAGCCGCGGAATCTGGCGAAGTCGGTAACCGTAGAATAGGCAACCCCGAATCGAGATCGCGTTTCTGCGAGGTTACGTCCTCAAAGGGGATTTGGCTTGGATCCTAAATGGTTACAGTGGGCTAAGACTCTTCAGTCCATCGCCCAGAATGGGCTGACCTTCGCCCAGGATCCTTACGACCGTGAGCGCTACACACAGCTTCAGAGGGTCGCGGTCGAGATCATGAGTGCGTACTCGGGTGCCAACTTTACGCAAGTCCTGGACTTGTTCCAGAGGGAACATGGCTACGCCACTCCCAAAGTCGACGTGCGAGCGGCCGTTTTTCGCAAGAACGAAATCCTAATGGTTCTCGAGCGGGAAGACGGCCGCTGGAGCCTGCCGGGTGGCTGGGCAGACGTGGGCGAGACTCCGGCCGAGGTGGCCGAAAGAGAGGTCCTGGAAGAATCCGGGTACAGAACGCGGGCGGTGAGGCTACTGGCGATTTACGATCGCGACCGGCATGGACACCCTCCGTCGCCCTTCCAGGTCTACAAGATCTTTTTGCAGTGCGACCTCCTGGACAAAAACCCAAAGCCAAATGCTGAATGCGGCGATGCAGCTTTCTTCCCAGAGGGGAAACTTCCTGAACTCTCCTTGACGCGCGTGACTCAGGCAGAAGTCGCGCGAATGTTTGAACACCTCCATGATCCCTTGTTGCCAGCGGACTTCGACTAGCCCACAACCGCTTCATCCGGACGCGGGCCTCGGCCCCCAGGACTTTTCTTCTCTCCCCTCCCGAGAATGGATATACTCCGCACGAGGGCTTATCACTTGAAGCTGGTTTACTCCGACCAATACGACTTGAACCTAGGGAATCACGTCTTCCCTTCGATCAAGTATCGCCTGATAAAGGAAGAAGTGTTGCGCGACCACGTCGCCGGTCCGGAGGATTTTGTCGAGCCCGCCGCGGCCGCAGACGAGGACGTGGCGCTCGTCCACGATCGCGAATACATCCGGAAGCTCCAGACCGGAAAGCTTTCGTACCTGGAAATCCTGCGCCTGGAAATTCCTTATTCTCCGGAACTGGTGCGCGCCGCCTGGCTCTGCGCGGGCGGGTCAATTCTGGCGGGACGCCTAGCGCTCCAAGACGCGGTCACCGTGAACATAGGAGGGGGCTTTCACCATGCCTACCCCGATCATGGCGAGGGCTTCTGCGTGCTGAACGATATCGCCATCGCCATTCGCCGCCTGCAGAAAGACCAGGCCATCGAGCGCGCCATGACCGTGGACTGCGACGTGCATCAGGGCAACGGCACCGCCGCCATCTTCGCCGGCGATCATTCCGTGTTTACTCTTTCAATCCACCAGGAAAACAACTATCCCTACCCCAAGCCTCCCAGCACGCTCGACATCAACCTGCGGGACCGTGCCGAAGATGCGGAATACCTGCGCGAGCTGGAAAAAGGCCTGGAGAGCGCGCTCGGTGAATTCCACCCCGACCTGATCTTCTACGTGGCGGGCGCAGACCCTTATCGAGATGATCAGCTCGGCGGGCTGAAGCTCTCGCTCGAAGGACTCGAACGCCGCGACCGGCTGGTGTTCGAGAAGGCTCGAGCGAAGAAGATCCCCGTCGCCGTCACGCTGGCAGGGGGTTACGCTCGCCGCGTGGAAGACACCATCCAAATCCACACCAACACGATTCGCGTGGCGAAGGAATTTGCGAAGTGACGCTCAGGGCTTCGGAAGCAGTCTGCCGAGATCCCGCCAGCTCACCAAAATGATGTGGTTTTCGTCCAGGGCCTTGCGGAATTCCGAACTCGTCAGCACGTTGAAATCGCGCTGTCGCCAGGCGCTTCCATAGTCCGGATGGTCAACGGTGACGGCCTGCATTTCGGCGTCATCGTACGCGAGGTGAACGATGAGCTCCGAAACGCCGGGGGGCAGAGTCTGCAGGATATGGCTGTAATAGCTCAACCACTCGTCCGTCTTGATAGGCGGAGCCGCCATGAACACGTGATCCAGGATCACGTCAGTGGGCTTGAGGGTTGCGTACATATCAGGTGGCGTGCCGGGAATCTTCAACATCAAAAATGGCAGGTGATACTCGTGCGCGACGTTAACGAGGACCGCCACCAAGGCAGGTTTGGTGAAAAGCGTCCCCATGTGTGAATCGAGATGGGTGGGACGGATTCCCATCTTCAGAGCGGTCTCCACCTGCGCCCGGACCTCCCGCTCCGCTTCCTCCGGCTTGATATGCCGCACGGCTTCTCCGGTATCGGAATAAAGATAGCCCTGAGGATCGAGCAGCGAGGCGACCTGGTCGCGTGGCGCGACAGGTCCCCACTTGTAGGTTTTCCATTCACTCGTCAAAGTCAGGTGCAAACCGAGGTCGGCGTCGGGGTGAGCCTTCGCGTAGTCCGCCACTTCCGTCAGCCACGGGCACGGAACCATGACGCTGGCGGACGACACGGCGCCCCGGTTCAAGGCTTCGAAGCTGGCCATGTCCTGCGAGTGCGCCAGCGCCAGGTCATCGGCGTGGATAATTAGCAGCTTGGCATCAGCGGGGTATCCAAGCCGCCGGGCAAGGTTCTGATTCTGCGCGCCTGCCGGGAAAGAGAAGGCCATGAGAAGACATGCTCCGACGAGACTGCGAGTGTACATGAGCGACCTCCGGTCTCTCAACAGGCACGAGGATGCCGGCTACTTGTGAATGTCCACCAGGAGAGAGTTCATGGAACCTGTGCGGTAGCCTTCCAGGTCCAGGGTGACGAACTTGAAGCCGAGCTCCTTGAAAATTTCGACGAACTTGCGGGCCATCGCGGGCTCGAGCGCGCGCGGCATCTCCTCAGAAGAAACCTCAATGCGGGCGAGCTCCTCGTGATAGCGCACGCGGAACTGGCGGAATCCGAGAGCGCGCAGGGCTGCTTCGCCTTTCTCGACGACTGCCAGACGCTCGGGTGTCACCTCAATTCCGTAAGCAATCCGCGAGGAGAGACACGCGGACGCCGGGCGATCCCACACCGGCAGGTCCACGCGGCGCGAGAGTTCGCGGATGTCAGCCTTGGTGAGTCCCGCGTCCAGGAGCGGCGTTAGGACTTTGTGCTCGCGCGCCGCCTGCTGGCCGGGGCGCCAATCGCCCAGGTCGTCAGCGTTGATGCCATAGGCCACGGCGGCAAGCCCCCGCTGGCCGGCCAGTTCGTCGAGTTTCGCGAAGAGTTCATCCTTGCAGAAGTAACAGCGGTCCGCTTGGTTGGCGCGGTAGCTCGGATTCGCGAGCTCATCGGTCGAGATAAACTCGTGCGGAAACTTGCAGCGTGCTACGCATTTCTCGGCTTCGGCACGGTCGCGCGCGGAGTAGCTGGCGCTCAACGCCGTCACCGCGAGCATGCGTTCACCGAGCGCCTGGTGCGCCGCGTAGGCGAGGTAAGCCGAATCCACCCCGCCCGAGTAGGCGACGATCAATGAAGGCAACTGCCCCAGGTGCTCTGCTAATCGCTGTTGTTTTGTTTCCAGTTCGCCCATATCGACAACGGCGCTTTCTAGAATAGCGCGAGTGCGCCCAACTCTCAACCCGCCCCCAAATAAAAGGGCACGGCGAACCGTGCCCTGCTGAATCCGGAGTTGTGCGTGCTTATTGAATCAGCGTGCCTTGCGTGGGCCCATTGCCGTTGGTTTCGCTTTTGATCAGGCAAGCCGCCGCGACCTGATCGCCGTCTTCGAGGCTAATCAGCCGGACGCCCTGCGCAGAGCGGCCGCTCTCGCGAATCCCGCTGGAATCCAGCCGCGTGATCTTGCCCTGCTGGGAGATGATCATCACTTCGGACTCTTCGCTGACGCTCAGCACGCCCACGACTTTGCCGTTGCGCTCCGCGGTCTTGACGTTGATGACGCCCTTGCCGGCCCGCGACTGCAAGCGGTACTCCGTGATGGCGGTGCGTTTGCCGTAGCCCTTTTCCGTGACCGACAGGATTAACTCCTTTTCGCCCACGATTTCCATGCCCACAATATAGTCGCCCTTTTCGAGATCCATGGCATAAACGCCGTAGGCGGCCCGGCCCATGTCGCGCACGTCGGATTCGGGGAAGCGGATGGCCATGCCTTCGTGGGAAGCGAGGAAGATGGTGTCGTGCCCGGAAGTGAGCTTTACGCCGATGAGCTCGTCGCCTTCTTCAATCTTCATGGCGATAATGCCGCGCGAGTTGGGATTGGAGAACTCGGCCAAACGGGTCTTCTTGATGATGCCCTGCCGCGTGACCATGGTGAGGTAGCCTTCCGCGGCCAGCTTCTCGCCCCCCACGGTGACGTCCTTCAGCTCCTCGGGCAGCTCCTTCACGGCCACCACCGCTGCGACCTTCTCCTCCTTCGAGAGGTTAACCAGATTCAAAATATGCTTGCCCTTGCCTGCGGCGCCGACATCCGGGATTTCGTACACCTTCAGCCAGTAGAGCTTTCCGGCGTTGGTAAACACCAGGATGTAGCTGTGCGTGGAGGCGATGAAGAGGTTCTCGACAAAATCCTCTTCGCGCGTGCGCATGCCGAGCCGGCCCTTGCCGCCGCGCGCCTGCTGGCGATAGGTGCTGAGCGGCGTGCGCTTGGTGTAGCCGGAATGCGAGACGGTAATGACGACGTCCTGAACGGCGATCAGATCTTCCAGCCTGATCTCATCCTGCTCCTCGATGATCTCCGTGCGTCGCGCGTCGCCGTACACTTTCTGGATTTCCTTCAGCTCGTTGACGATGACTTTCTTCAGCGCCTTCTCGCTCGCCAGGATCTCCTGATACTCCGCGATCTTTTTCTGCAGCTCGTCGTACTCCTGCTGGATCTTCTCGCGCTCGAGAGCGGTCAAGCGCTGCAACTGCATCTCCAGGATGGCCTGCGCCTGGCGCTCCGTGAACTCGAACCGCGTCATCAATCCCGTGCGCGCTTCCGGGGGAGTTTTCGAGGCTCGAATCAGCTTGATGATGGCGTCGAGGTGCGAAAGCGCCTTGAGAAATCCTTCCAAGATGTGCGCGCGCTCCTGCGCCTTGCGCAGGTCGTACTCGGTGCGCCGCCGGACCACGGTGACGCGGTGGTCGATGAAGAGTTGCAGGGCGTCAACCAGCGGGAGCGTGCGCGGCTGGCCGTTGACGATGGCCAGCATGATCATCCCGAACGTCTCCTGCAGTTGCGTGTGCTTGTAGAGATTGTTCAGGATCACTTCCGGCTGCTCGCCGCGCTTCAGCTCGACGACGATGCGCATCCCGTCGCGGTCCGATTCATCGCGCATGTCGGAGATGCCCTCGATTTTCTTGTCCTGCACCAGCTCCGCGATGCGCTCAATGACCCTGGATTTGTTCACCTGGAAAGGAATCTCGGTGATGACGATCTGCACCTTCTCTTTGGTGGGACGCTCGATGGCCGCCTTGGCCCGCATCGTGAACTGGCCGCGGCCCGTTCGGTAGGCGTCTTTGATCCCGCTCTTGCCGTAAATGTAAGCGCCGGTGGGGAAGTCCGGTCCGGGAACCAGCGCTAGCACCTCGTCGAGCGTGGCGTTCGGTTTGGTCAGCAGCAGGACCGTGGCCTCAATGATCTCCGTGAGGTTGTGCGGGGGAATCTTGGTGGCCATGCCCACCGCGATCCCGTCCGAGCCGTTGATGAGGAGATTGGGAACGCGCGTGGGCAACACCGTGGGCTCTTGCGTGGACTCGTCGAAGTTGGGGATGAAATCCACGGTGTCTTTCTCAATGTCCGCCAGCAACTCTTCCGCAAGACGTGAGAGGCGACACTCGGTGTATCGGTAGGCCGCTGCGGGATCACCATCGACGGAACCGAAATTCCCCTGGCCGTCGATGAGCGGGTAGCGCATGTTGAAGTCCTGCGCCATGCGCACCAGCGTGTCATAAACCGCGGCATCACCGTGCGGGTGATATTTCTTGATGACCTCGCCCACCACGCCCGCGCACTTGATGTAACGCTTGTCGGAGGTGTTGCCCTCCTTGTACATCGCGTACAGAATGCGGCGGTGGACGGGCTTCAAACCGTCGCGCACGTCGGGCAGCGCCCGGCCGATGATGACACTCATCGCATAGTCGAGATACGACTTGCGCATCTCGTCTTCGATGTTGACGGGCACTTCCCGCGCCGGCTTGATCAGCGCTTGATCACCCATGGGCACAGTTCCTCGCTATGGTCCTGTAACTTTCTATTGTTGACCGCGTGCAGTCGGCTCCATCAATACCGCGCTTGTCGAAGAGACCCCTCACCCGCCCCCGACCCGCCGGGGCACCCTCTCCCCAAGGGAGAGGGCTGTATGCGCCATGAAACAGGCAGGATCAAATATCCAGGTTCTTCACGTCCAGGGCGTTGTCTTCGATAAACTGGCGGCGGGGCTCGACGACGTCACCCATTAATACGGTAAAGATGGAGTCGGCTTCCACCTGATCCTCGACTCGCACCTGCAACATCGTGCGCTGATCCGCGTCCATGGTGGTTTCCCACAACTGTGTGGGATTCATTTCGCCCAGACCCTTGAAGCGCTGCACGGTGAAAGATTTTTTGCCCACCGACATGACGTGTTCCACCAGTTCCTTGCGATCTTCGATCGTCACCTTGTTGCCATTGGAGGAAATCGTGAACGGAGGCCGGTCATACACGTGTACGCGCTTGTGCAGATCGAACAGGCGCCGGTACTCAGGGCTGGTGAGCAAATCCCAATCGATGATGCGTTCGGGCTGCGTCTCGCTCTGGATAACCAGGAAGTAGATGTTGTGCTCCTCGTCCAGCTTGATGGTGGTCTTGAAGCCTTCCGCACGCAGATCCTTCGCTACCTTTTCCATTTTCGCCTGGTTTTCGAGCTCGACTTTCTTGGAGAGTTCGGCGCGCAGCAAGGCGTCGATGGGGCGCCCGTCGCCAATGCGTTTCTCCAACTTGCTGTACAGCTCGATGTATTCGCCGAAGGCCATCAGGAAATTAGTGAGCTCGCCGCCCTCGAGTCTCAACTTCTTGCTGCCCTCTCCGAATTCCACAGCGTGATCTTCCGTGGCGCGGCGCAACACTTCCCGCCGGAACTCCTTCTCGTCGTGAATGTACTGGGTTTTCTTGCCCTTCTTAATCAAGTACAGCGGCGGCTGCGCGATGTAGACATGGCCGCGCTCGACGAGCTCCGGCATCTGGCGGTAGAAGAACGTGAGCAGGAGCGTGCGGATGTGCGACCCGTCAACGTCGGCGTCTGTCATGATAATGACCTTGGAATAGCGCAGCTTGGAAACATCGAAATCTTCTTTGCCGATCCCGGTTCCGAGGGCAGTGATCAAGGCGCGAATTTCTTCGTGCGCGAGCATCTTGTCGAAGCGCGCCTTCTCCACGTTCAGGATTTTTCCGCGCAGCGGCAGGATAGCCTGGTAACGCCGGTCGCGCCCCTGCTTGGCGGAGCCGCCGGCGGAGTCGCCCTCCACCAGGAACAGTTCGCAGCGCTCGGGGTCTTTCTCCTGGCAATCAGCCAGCTTGCCGGGAAGCCCCCCGGAATCGAGCGCGCCCTTGCGGCGCGTCAACTCCCGTGCTTTGCGCGCGGCCTCACGGGCGCGAGCGGCGTCGATGGCCTTGGCGCAGATTTTGCGGCCCACCGTGAGGGTCTTCTCAAAATGCTCCATCAGCTTCTCGTAGACGAAGCTGGCCACAGTGCTCTGGATGTCGCTGTTGAGTTTCCCCTTGGTTTGACCTTCAAACTGCGGCTGCGGCAACTTCACGCTGACCACCGCGACCAGGCCTTCGCGAACGTCCTCGCCCTGGAGGTTCTCCTTCACGTCCTTGAAGAGGCCCTGGTTCTGACCAAATTGATTAATCGCGCGCGTCAGCGCGGAGCGGAAACCGGAGAGATGAGTGCCGCCATCCACGGTGTTGATGTTGTTCGCAAACGAGAAAACGTTTTCCGCGTAGCCGTCGTTGTACTGGAGCGCGAACTCCATGTGGATGTCGTCGCGGTCGGTTTCGGCATAGATGGGCGTGGCGTGGAGCACGTCTTTGTTCTTGTTGAGGTGCTTGACGAACTCCGTGATGCCGCCGTTGTAGTGAAACTCACTCTGCTTGTTGGTGCGCTCGTCCTTAAGGCGGATGGTCAGGCCTTTGTTGAGGAACGAGAGTTCGCGCAGGCGCTGGGAGAGCGTGTCGAAGTTGAATTCGATCGAGTCAAAGATCTTGGCGTCGGGGAGGAAGGTGACCTTCGTGCCCCGGCGCTCGGTCTTGCCAGCTCTCTTGAGTGGAGCGAGCGGCTTGCCCCTCTCGTACGACTGCTCCCAGGTGTAGCCCTCGCGCCAAATTTCCAGGTCAAGAGACTCGGAAAGGGCGTTCACGACCGAGACGCCTACGCCGTGCAACCCGCCGGAGACTTTGTAGCTTTTGGTGTCGAACTTGCCGCCTGAGTGCAGGACGGTCATGACCACTTCGGCGGCGGAGCGGCCCTCCTCTTTGTGCATGTCCACAGGGATGCCGCGTCCGTTGTCGGTCACGGTCACAGAGTTGTCGGAATGAACGATCACCTCCACGCGGTCGCAGAAACCCGCCAGAGCCTCGTCCACAGAGTTGTCCACCACCTCCCACACGAGATGGTGCAATCCCATGGCGCCCGTCGAGCCAATGTACATCGCGGGCCGCTTGCGCACCGCCTCCAAATCGCCCAGCACCTTGATGCTTGTAGCGTCGTAGGCCTGCGCTCCGCTTGGTTCTGCCGCCCTCTGCTTGCTCACGTGGCTCGACAACCTCCTGACTGATGCGCTCTTATGCGAAAAGGCCGACAGAGAACAGGATTCCCTGCCGGCCGCCTGCCATTCGACCAAAAGGAGAATCGTAGGGTAGCTTCAGCAGGACCATTCCTTCTCGCCCAACATCGTTGGCCGCCTCGCGGGCCCCTGTTCCTGGGGGCGTTGTCTGCGTTAGATGCGCATGGGCATAACAACGTAGCGGTAGCGATAAGCGCCCTGCTCGGCGGGCCGAAGTTGCCCCGCGCTCTGCTCGTCCTTCAACTCTATCCGGATCTTGCCACCTTCCCCAAGCACACTCATGAAATCGAGTAGGTACTGGTAATTGAAGCCGATCTGCAAAGATTCTTGGTCGTATGTGGCGTCGAGGACTTCATGCGCCTCCCCATACTCGCCACTGGAGGAGAATATCTCCACCCGGTCTTTCTCAACTTGCATGCGGATAGCGTGCGAGCGCTCGTCGGCAAGCAGAGCGACCCGGCGGACTGCGGCTGCGGTCTGCTCCTTGTCTAACTCCACAACCCGGGTGTTCTCCCGCGGCAGCACGGCTTCATAGTTTGGAAACTGCCCCGTCAGCATGCGTGATATCAGAACCCGGCTTCCAATCTGGAAAAAGAGATGGCTCTCGTCCTTCGAGAGCTCCACGGGGGTTTCTTCCTCAGCCTCCGAAAGCAAACGAAGGAGTTCCGCCATCGCCTTCTTTGGTATGAGAACACGCAACTCACTCTTCAGTCCCTGCACCTGGACATCACGCTCAACCAGCGCCAAGCGGTGACCATCTGTTGCCACCATGCTAACGCTTTCAGGCTTCATAAGCAGCAGCGCGCCGTTCAAGGTGTAGCGTGATTCCTCGCTTGAGATCGCAAAGATAGTCTTTTGCATCATCGCGCTGCAAACCCCCGCCGGAAGTGCGGCGACGGGTTTGGGGATAGTCGGCAGCACAGGGAAGTTATCTCTCGCCATTCCCACAAGTTTGAAGGATGAACGCGCACACGTGACCTGCACCCAGTGGTTTTCGAGAAGCTTAAAGCGGACCTCCGCGTCAGGCAGAGAGCGGACAATGTCAAACAACCGCTTCGCGGGGATCGTCCCCGACCCTCCATTAGTCACCTTGGCTGGACACCCACAGCGAATCCCAAGGTCAAGATCGGTAGCACTAATGCGGAGGGTCGACTCCTCAACCTCGAAAAGTAAGTTGGAAAGAATAGGAATGGTCGTCTTTCTTTCGACGACCCCTTGCGTTAAGGTTAGTTCCTTGAGGAGATCGGCCTTACTGGTAGAGAATTCCATAGAGATTTTCCCTCAAGAGCAAGTATTTAGTAGTAGTGCTGTGTATTTGTGGAAAATCGGTGAAACTCCAAGGTAGCCACCGCTTAGATGTCCTGCCGGTGTGAATCGCCTCCCGTGAGTTGAGGATTACCAAGGAGTTTTGGCCTCGTCACTGAGATTCACAAATTTCCCACACAAGTAAGACTTGAATGACACGCCAACTTCAATTCAGGCTATCACGTAGCTTGTTGAGAAGCCTGTTCAAATCCCGGTCAATTTCGCGCATCCCTGCAATTTTGTTGATTGAGTGGAGGACCGTCGTGTGGTGTTTTCCCCCAAACTCTCGGCCAATCTGCGGCAGCGATGCCGGGGTCAGTTGCTTTGCAAGGAACATAGCAATCTGCCGGGGGTAAGCAACCGTGCGGCTGTTATCCTTTGCCTTCAGTTGCGGTAAGCTGAGGCCGAATTCCCGGCATACGGCTCGCTGGATATTCTCAATCGAGACCCGCCGGTCCTCCAGGTCAACTAGGTTCTTGAGGACCTGCTGCGCCATCGCCAAGGAGATGGTGGCGCCTGTCAGAGAAGAATACGCGATCAAGCGGGTCAAGGCTCCCTCGAGATCGCGGACGCTGGACTTAATCTTGCGTGCGACAAAATCGCTAACGTCGTCGGGCAAAATCACACCCTGCCCCTCACTCTTCTTTGCCAGGATAGCCCGTTTCGTCTCGAGGTCTGGAGCCTGCAAATCGGCCGTCAAGCCCCAGGCGAAACGCGAGCGGAGTCGCTCTTCCAGGCCAGTGATCTCTTTGGGTGGGCAGTCACTCGAGATTACCACCTGCTTCTGCGCTTCATACAACGTGTTAAAGGTGTGAAAAAACTCCTCCTGGGTCCGCTCTTTGCCCCCGATAAACTCAATATCATCCATCAGCAGCACGTCCACGTTTCGATACCTATCGCGGAACGAGACCATCCGGTCGTAGCGCAGAGAGTTGATCACTTCATTCGTAAAATGCTCCGAAGAGACATAAGCCAGGCGCATCTCTTTCCACTTGCTCTTGATCGTGTGGCCGACAGCTTGCATCAAGTGCGTCTTTCCCAGTCCCACGCCGCCATAAAGAAACAACGGGTTGTAAGCCTTGGCAGGCGTTTCCGCCACGGCCTGCGCCGCCGCATGCGCAAACTGGTTACAGCTCCCGACCACAAAGGTATCGAAGGTGTAGCGCGGATTCAGTTGGTGGTCGACAGATTCAAAGTCGAGCTTCGCCTGGAGCGCTTTGCTGTCTCCGGCCTCGACGGCCTTCTTCTCCGCGCTTTCCTCCACGACGTAGTGGACCTTCTGAAAGTCTAAGTGGAGGTGCTCGAGCGCCTCGCCGATCAGTCCCCCGTAGTGCTCCTGAATCCAGTCCTGGAATTCGCGGTTGGGGACGCGCACCACCAGCGCCCCGCGGTCGGCGTGGCTGAAGCGGGTCGGGCGAAGCCAAGTCTGGTAGCTCTGGGTGTTCACCTTGGCTTTCAAATAGCTCAGAATTTCCTGCCAAGCGTTCATGGCGGTTTCAGAGGGAAAGCAACCTGTCAGCCCCATCCGGTAGGAGCACTGTTGATCCGAGACTAACTCCTTCTGCGAGCTTGAAAGGACTGGCGTCACTAAGGCGCCTCAAACTGCGCTAGCTGTCCACGGTTTTTTCCCATATTTTAAGTATTGAGACAGTTCCCAGCCGGCCCCGTAACCCGCTGGAAATGATTCGTTTCACTTCCCTAATATAGCACGAATCCGGGTGAGTGCAAAACACTCCGCAGCCTTGAAAATAGCGCCTCCGAGGGCCGCACACGACCTTCCAGAACGCGGCAGCGCAGGCCTTACAGAAAGGGCTCAACCAGTTCCTGGAGCGGAACACGACCCGTAACAATCAAAGCTGGCGAGGCCGCCTCACCATCCCCTTTTTCAGACTAAACCCACCCTGACCGCCAGCCGCGTTTCAACCCAGCAGCCGCGCGACTTCATCCCGCTTGGGAACACGCAAAGGCTTCGCTTGGCCGTTCTCGATTACCAGGATGCCTTTGCTCTTGGGGCGGACCTCCCCGATCACTGCCGCGGGAATTCCGCGTCGTGCATAAGCCCGCAGGAGATGCGGAACCGACTTGGGGCTGGCGACGATCAGCAAAGCGCCTGAGGCGATCAGAGCCAGGGGATCGAACCGCAGCGCTTGGCTGAAGGCACGGGTCTCAGCCAGGACCGGGATTTTTTCTTTCCACACACGCAACCCCACGCGGCCCGCTCGGGCGATCTCGTCGAGAGCCGCGAGCAGCCCGCCCTCGGTCGGGTCATGCAGGGCGTGGATTTCGCCCCAGCGCGTCGCAAGGCGCGCGTCGTGGACCACGCTGATGCCCGGGTCATAGAGCCATCGCTTCGCCCTGCTGACCACGCCGCGGCCAATTATTCTCTCCAGCTCCTCGCCTTTGGCCCGTGCCAGAATCGCGGTGCCTTCGATCGCCAGGCCGCGCGTCAGGATCACCAAGTCGCCGGGCCGCTGGTTCTCTTTGCGAATGAGCTTCGACTTTTCCACTTCTCCCAGCATCTGGCCCACGACGATGGGCCGCCCGAGGCCAGTGGTGATCTCCGTGTGGCCTCCACAAAGCGTGATGCCGAGCGCCCGACAGGCCTGCAGCGTGTCCTGGAAGATGCGGCGTGCCATGGCGCGGGTGGCGCGGCCTTCTGGAAGGAGCAGCGTAGCCAGGTACCAGCGCGGTCGCGCGCCGAGCGTCGCGAGGTCGTTGGCGTTGATGTTGACGGCGTACCAGCCGATGCGCTCTTCGGTAAAGGTGATGGGGTCGGTCTTGGCGACGAGATATTTTGCCCCGAAGTCAATCACCGCGGCGTCTTCCCCGTAGCGCGGGCCGATCACGACGCGCGACGACGCACGCGGGCGGCACTCACGGAGGAGAGCCTGGAGTACGGTCGGCGGCAACTTGCCCACCGGCAAGGTCGAGCGGTTGCGCATCGCCCCGCGAGTATAGCTCCTGTGAACGTGTCCGGCCATTTTTCTGTGCGTCCTTCCGCAACCCAAACTGGCGCTTGCAAAGCGGCGACGTCTGGGCATAATCTCCCTTGAGTTTCCCGCGATGCATAGAGTCCTGGGAGTGATACCAGTGCGACTGGAGTCCACGCGGCTGCCGCGCAAGCCGCTGCGGTTGATCTGTGGCCGGCCGCTGATTGCCTGGGTGTACGAGCAGGCGCGGCAGGCGGCGAGTCTCGATCATCTGCTGGTGGCAACCGACTCCCCGGAGATCGAATCCTATTGCCGGGAGCAAGCGATTCCCGTGATGATGACCTCCCGCGCCCACCGCTCCGGGACGGACCGTGTGGTGGAAGTTATGACTCGCGAGCCTGCCGAGCTCTACGTGAACATTCAGGGGGACGAGCCGATGATCACTCCGGACCACCTGGAGCGCCTGCTGCGCCCCTTCCGCGAGACGCCCGAGACGCAGGTTTCGACCCTCAAAGTTGCGATCGACGCGGAAAGCGCGCGCGATCCGAATAATGTGAAAGTGGTGACGGACGCCGCCGGCCGGGCGCTCTATTTTTCCCGCGCCCAGATTCCCCACGACCGCGACGGCAGCGGACGCGGGCGATATTTCAAGCACCTGGGCATCTATGCCTTTACGGCGGCAGCGCTCGGGAAATTCCACGGCCTGCCGCCTTCCCCGCTCGAACAACTCGAGAAGCTGGAGCAACTGCGCTTCCTCGAGAACGGCATTGCCATCGCGGTCGTGGAAACGCCCCACGACACCATCGGCGTGGACACGGAGGAAGACTTGCAGAGGGTTGAGGCGTACTTCCGTCGGCTGCAGCAAGAGCCTGGAAGGTAACACGCTATGCGCATCAAAAAAGCCACCAAGAAATACGAAGTGTGGCTGGCCAAGCACACGGTGATCGTTCAGGCCGACCTGGCGCTGAAGCACACGCGCATGGCCGAGGATCCGTTCCCCTTCCTGCGCGCCACATTCTACCGCTGGGCGCAGGTGTGGCCCGAGGCCTGCCCGGACCTCGCGCGAGCGCCGCGGGTGTTGGCCGTGGGCGATCTGCACGTGGAGAATTTCGGCACCTGGCGCGATCAGGAAGGCCGGCTGATCTGGGGCGTGAATGATTTCGATGAAGCTTACCCAATGGCATACACCAACGACCTGGTTCGGCTCGCCGCCAGCGCGCACTTGGCCATCGCCGCGAACCACCTGACCCTCAAGGGCGAGGACGTGTGTGGTGCCCTCCTGGCGGGATATCGCGAAGGGCTCGAGTCCGGCGGCAGGCCTTTCGTGCTGGAGGAGATTCATAGGTGGCTGCGCGAGGCAGCGACCGGCGAGCTGCGCGATCCCGTTCATTTCTGGGGGAAGATGAACGCACTTGCTTCCGTGCGCGGCGAAGTCCCCAAGAGTGCGCGCAAGGCGCTGGAGGATCTCTTGCCCGCACCGGGACTCGTCTATCACGTCGCGCACCGCGTAGCAGGGCTGGGCAGCCTGGGCCGCGAGCGCTACGTCGCGCTGGCGGACTGGGGTGGAGGCCGCGTGGCGCGCGAGGCCAAGGCGCTGCTTCCTTCCGCGTGCGTCTGGGCGGGTGATGACAAAGGCTCGAAGAAGATCCTCTACGAGGAGATCACCACCCGCGCGGCACGCGTTCTCGACCCCTTCGTCCATTTGCGCGGGCGTTGGATTGTGCGTCGCCTCGCTCCGCACTGCTCGCGCATTGAGATCTCGGCGCTTCCCAAGAAGCGTGACGAAGATCGCTTGCTGCACGCCATGGGTTTTGAGACAGCCAACATTCATTTGGGGAGTAAGCAGGCCGTCAGGGAGGTGCGTCGCGACCTCGCGAGGCGCAGGCCCGGGTGGCTTCATGAGGCTGCCCGCAAGATGGCGGAGGCGGTGAGGAAGGAATGGGAGGAATGGCGGAAGGGCTAACGAGGCTTCGCACCAGCCCGGCCGCACGCGGCGGATCTTATTCTTTCTCCGACCAGGTATTTGCAGCCCTCTGGCCCCATGCGCGCGGAGTAGGCACTCTTGCCGGGAATATCGAAGCGCTCGCCAGGCTTGTAAGTACGGGATTGCCCGTCGGCGGTGACGGTCATCTCGCCTGCCAAAATGATATGGGCGGTGACCTCCGGATGCCGATGCGCCGGGTAATACACGTCCGGGCCGTCTTCCCAGACGTAAACGTCGTTGAACCCCTCCTCGTGCAGTTGCTTCCTCCAATGTTGTTCGTCCATCATGCGGAATCTCCTTGAGCGTTCCTCAAAAGGTCGGTAATGCAGGATTGCAGCCGGGGCGATGCTGGCCCGCGCCATGACGCGAGCCCCAGTCACCGCCGCCGGAACGCCCCGTCGCGGGAGGCCACGGCCGCGGCACCCTGGCGTCGCGCTGATACGATCACTCCAGGGCGCCGACGGACTTGAGGTATCCCTCGATCATCTTGGTGAACGCGCGGACCCTGGACGGGAGTTCCTGGGCGGCGAAGACTGCGCACTGTTTGATCTCTTCGACACCGCCGAGCAGGGCCGTAATCGCGTTGAGAGCTTCTTCGAGCGGGTACACAACCCCCACCAGTCGCGAGGGGTTGAAGTGGACAGCATTTTTCAGCTCGCGCTCGATCTTGTCCGCCGTCGTCAACACGCCGCGCTGCTTATCGCAGAAGGTGTCCCAGCCGGGGCCCGACTCGGGAAATCCCTGCTCGGCATGTTGGTGACCATAATACTCGAGCTCACACCCCAGCCACTCGAGTTCCTGCGCGAGTTGCAGCAGCGGCGGTTCCGGCATCCGCAGTTATTGTAATACACTGCGCGAGTGTTAGAGATTGAAAAGGCCGCGGATCTGCGACCTCGAGCGGCCAAAGTTGACGTGGTTTTGCCAAAAGCTAATGACAAGCCCCAGCAGGCTGCTGAAAAATGCCAGTCACGTGTCATTCTGATCCCGCCTTGCGGGAGAAGAATCCCAGCAGTTCTTATGACCTGGCAAATGCGGGGATCCTTCGTCGTCCCGATAAGATCGGGGCTCCTCAGGATGACATCCTTGGGGATTTGTCAGCAGGCTTCCAGGAGGTGAACGTGGAGTATCGCACTCTTCCCAAGACCGGACTCAAGGTATCACGCCTCTCCTTCGGGACGATGACTTTCGGCGCGCAAACCGACCCAGCCACCGCGCAACGCATGGTGGAATGCTACCTCGACGCGGGCATCAACTTCTTTGACACGGCAAATGTTTACAACCGGGGCGCGGCGGAAACGATCCTGGGCAAGGCGCTCAAGGGCCGCCGCGACAAGGTCGTCCTGGCCTCGAAGGTGCGCGGCAAGATGGGCGACGCGCCTGACGACGAGGGCCTGTCGCGAGCCGCCCTGCGCAAGGCCCTTGACGCAAGCCTGGAGCGCCTGGGGACCGATTACCTCGATCTCTATTACCTGCATCAGCCCGACTATGCTGTACCGGTCGAGGAAACGCTGGACACCATGCAGGAGCTGGTGCGGGCGGGCAAGGTGCGCTTCCCGGCCGTTTCGAACTATGCCGCGTGGCAGGTGTGCGAAATTCTGTGGATTTGCGAAAAGCGCGCCTACCAGCCCTATTTCATTTCGCAGCCCATGTACAACTTGCTGGCGCGCGGCATCGAGGAGGAATACCTGCCGTTCTGCCAGCGCTCCGGCGTCGCGGTCGTTCCCTACAATCCGCTCGCGGGTGGGCTGCTGACCGGCAAACACTCACGTGAGAGCGCGCCGCTTCCCGGAACGCGCTTCGTCAACAAAATGTATCAGGATCGCTACTGGCACGAGGACGACTTCGCCGCCGTGGAAGAGTTGCGCACGATCGCGCGGGAGGCGGGCAAAACCCTCGTCGAACTCGCGCTCCAGTGGCTGCTTGCGCAACCCTTGGTCGATTCCATCATCCTGGGTGCTTCGCGGGCGGAACAGCTCGAGGAGAACCTGAAGGCCGCAGAAGGCGCCCGGCTGGAGGCATCCTTTCTATCGCGCTGCGATCTAGTTTGGAAGCGTCTGCGAGGCATCGCGCCGAAATATAACCGCTAGGCTGTAGCCCATAGGGGGGACCCACTTGTCCCGATCTGGGGCTCTTCCACAGGTCTGTCATTCTGAGGGAGCGCAGCGACCGAAGAATCCCGGCATTAAATGAGAGAAGGTCTTCTTCCGCAGCAAGCGAAATGCAGAGATCCTTCGCTTCGCTCAGGATGACAGGAAGCCGCAGCGCGAACCCATGGGGTTGGGTCCGCAAATCTTCACCACGAGCACAACGTCCAATCGATGGGTCCAACATACCCCGTGAACCCGGACGCCTGGGTCCGCGCTACACCGCTCTCTTGTGGCGTCGTTATTTTTCACCCCTCCAGTTTCGCCACGCGCTTCTCCGCGTCCCAAATCACGCGCTTCTTCTTGATGTAGGAAATATTGGCCATGTGGCACGCCACCGCGGTGCCCAGGCCGAACTCCACATTCTCGACGGGCTGCTGGCGCGATTTGACGCACTCAAAGAAGTTGCGGATGTGGTCTTCGGTCCCTTCTTCCTTCTGCGGGAAGCTCTCCTTCGGTCTTTGCGGTTGCTGGCGCGCCGTGCCGACATCGGCGAGCGGGTCGTCCTTGTGCTCGGCGAGGAATTTCTCCTTGGTGTCTTTCGGCCAGCTCTCCAGCGGGTACGAGTAGTCTTCCACGGGATTGTAAGGTACGAAATTGGCCGACCACTCCGTGAGCTCGACTGTTCCCTTGTCGCCGTAAAAACGCACAATCTCGCCCGAGTCCCAGTTGGAAGCGAGGTTCGCCAGCACCACGACCTGGAACTTGCCGTAATCGTAAATGGTGTTGTGAATGTCGGGCACATCGCGGTCGCCGGTCCACTTGTAGATGCCGCCCGTGGCCATGGCAGTTCGCGGGAACTGCACGCCCAGCACGTAGTGGACGCGTGAGAGCAGGTGGACGTACTCATCGCCGGCGATGCCCGTTCCGTAGTCCCACCAGTTGCGGAACTGGAAGAAGCGCGGCGCGTCAAAGGGGCGCGGCGTGGCGTTACCGAGGAACCGCTCCCAATCGACGGTCTGCGGCGAGGCATCCGGAGGCACGGGATAGCGCCACGCGCCGATGGCGTTGGGCCGGAAGATCGAGGCCTGAATCATGTACACGTTCCCAATCTGGCCGCTCTCGACCAGCTCCTTCGCTTTGCGCGTGGAGCTCATGCTGAGGCTCTGGCTGCCCACCTGTACGAGCCGCTTCGTTTCCTTCGAGACGTCCTCCACCTGCACGGCTTGCGGAATGGTGTGGGTCATGGGCTTCTCGCAATAGACGTCTTTCCCGGCGCGCATGGCGGCGATGGCGATGGGCGCGTGCCAGTGGTCGGACGTGGCAATGAACACCGCGTCGATATCTTTGCGGTCCAGAATGTCTCGATACTCGCGCGTGGTGGGAGTGTTGGCCTGAATTTCCTGCGCGCGGCGGAAGTGGCCGTCGTAGAGGTCACACACCGCGGCCACGTTGCCTCCCACCGTTAGGATGGACTGCATCAGTTCGAGGCCGCGAATGCCTGCGCCAATCACGGCCACCGTAACTTTCTCGTTGGGCGACGCCACGCGCCCAATCGCCGGAGCCCCCAAGCCCAAGCCGGCGGCTGCGGCGCCTGCCGCGGCGCGCCCGATAAACTCTCGGCGGGAAATCTCATGTTTGGACATGATTCCTCCTTGCGGACAACTCAGAATGTCGAGCGGATTCTAGCACATCGGCTTGCGGGTGGAGCGGGGATTGGCACTGGCTCGCGGATTCCCGTGAGGGTGGGGGTCACGCCGAAGGGGAGTGGATTTAGGCTGCGCCAGAGTCACCAAGCATCGTGCCGGCTCGCCCCCAGCGTGCTTCCTACGTCCAGTGGTACTCAAGCTCTTTCGCTGGGGGGGATTTCATGAGCAACTCCACCTTGAGGGTCAGGGGGATTGCCACACCAAGTGGCAGCAGGGCGTCCATAGCGAGAACCGTGGCGAGAAAGACTTGACAGGGGGGAAGCAAATACCTTACGGTAAGCGCTTACAATTTATGCCGTATTCTTCCCTCCTGCGCTCCACCACGCTCTCGGAGATGGTTTTCGGCCCGCCGCTCGGATCGCCTTGGCGGCTCCTCCCCGAACCGAACTGGCCAAACACCCTCCTACTCGGTGGAGGCGGGAAACCCTAAAGCGAGGCCTCACATGTCCAAAGACAAGTTCGCGCTGGGAATTGACTATGGAACGGAATCCGGCCGCGTCGTGGTAATTCGTGTGCGCGATGGCAAGCTTATGGCGTCGGCGGTGATCCCCTACCCGGACGGGGTCATCGACGAGCGGCTGCCCGGCGGCCCCAAGCTTGAACCCGACTGGGCGCTCCAGAATCCCCTTGATTACTTGTACGTGCTCGAGAAAGGTGTGCCCAAAGCGCTGAAGGAAGCGAAGGTGAAAGCCGAGGACGTGATCGGCTTGGGCACGGACTTCACCGCCTCGAGCCCCATGCCCACCAAGGCCGACGGCACGCCGCTCTGCGCCGTGCCGCAATACCGCAAGCACCCGCACGCCTATGTCAAGTTGTGGAAACACCACGCCGCACAGGCGGAAGCGAACCGCATCAACGAAGTCGGCCGCGAGCGCAACGAGGAATTCATCCGCATCTACGGCGGCAAGTACTCCTCCGAATGGTTCTTCTCCAAACTCTTGCAGGTACTGGACGAAGCTCCCGATGTTTACGACGCCATGGACCGCTTCATCGAGGCCGCGGACTGGATCGTGTGGCAAATGACCGGCGAAGAGAAGCGCAACACCTGCACGGCCGGCTACAAGGCCATGTGGGTGAAAGGCCGCGGATTCCCCTCGCGGGATTTCTACCGCGCGCTTCATCCGCGCCTGGAGAACGTTATCGCAGACAAGGTGGGTGAGAAGTTCCATCCGCTGGGCGCAAAGGCCGGCGGACTCACCGCACTCTGGGCGAAAAAAACTGGGCTCCGCGAAGGCACACCGGTTTCGATCGGCAATGTGGATGCCCACGTGGCCGTACCGGCTTGCACGGTGACACAGCCGGGGTCGCTGGTGATGATCATGGGCACGTCGATCTGCCACATGCTGCTCGGCAAGGAGCGGCAGATGGTGGAGGGCATGTGCGGCACCGTCGAGGACGGCATCGTGCCAGGTCTGTGGGGTTACGAAGCGGGGCAATCCGCGGTCGGAGACATCTTCGCTTGGTTCTTCGAGCACGGCGTGCCGGATTACATTCATCGTGACGCGCGCAAGATGAAAGCGCCGTTCCAGGTGGCGCTCGAAAAGCGCGCCGCCGTGCTCAAGCCCGGCCAGTCGGGTTTGGTGGCCCTCGACTGGTGGAACGGCAACCGCTCGATCCTGGTGGACGTCGACCTGACCGGCGTGCTCCTCGGCATGACGCTCGCCACGCGCGCGGAGGAAATCTACCGCGCGCTCATCGAGGCCACGGCCTTCGGCACACGCACCATCGTCGAGGCATTTGAGTCGAAGGGCATCGCCGTCCACGAACTCGTGGCGTGCGGCGGCTTGCCGGAGAAGAACCGGCTCTTGATGCAGATTTACGCGGACGTCACGGGGCGCGAGATCAAGCTGGCCGATCCGCTCCAGACCTGCTCGGCGCTGGGCTCGGCGATGCACGGCGCCGTGGCGGCGGGACACCCCGCCGGTGGTTACGATTCCATCTTTGAAGCCGCCCAGCACATGGCGCGTGTGCAGAAGCTGACCTTCAAGCCTCGCGCGGAGAACCACGCGATATACGACCAGCTTTTTACGGAATACCACACGCTGCATGATTACTTCGGACGCGGCGCGAACGACGTCATGAAGCGGCTGAAGGCGCTGAAGCGGGAAATGGCGGCACACTAAGCAGTCAGCACTCGGCGGTCAGCCATCAGCTACAAGCACGACCGTCGGGTTTAGCTGGACGCTGAATGAGGAACGCTGAGAGCTAATTGCTGAGAGCTTCTTTCCATGCCCACACACGAACAACTCCGGCACGAAGTCTGGTACGCCAACCTCGGTGTCTGGCGCGGCGGCCTGGTCACCATGCACAGCGGCAACGCCAGCGGCATCGACCGCAAGCGCGGCTGGGTCGTGATCAAGCCGAGTGGCATGGACTACGATCGCATGCGGCCTGCGGACATGGTGGTGACGGACCTGGAGGGCCGCAAGCTCAAGGGGAAGTGGAACCCCTCCGTGGACCTGCCCGATCATCTTTACATCTACAAGCACTGCCCGGAAGTGGGCGGCGTCATTCACACCCATTCCAATTACGCCACCAGCCTCGCACTGCTGGGCTTGCCGATTCCCGCCTATCTGACGGCCATCGCCGATGAGTTCGGCGAGGAGATTCCTTGCGCGCCCTACGTTGATAACCAGGCCGACCATATCGGCCAGGCGATCGTCCAGTACAGAAAGCGGGCGCCGGCGATTCTGATGGGCCATCATGGCGTCTTTACCTGGGGGCCGACGCCCCGCGCGGCGCTGAAAGCCGCGGTGATGCTCGAAGACGTTGCCAAGACCGTTCACCTTGCCCTGCTCCTCGGCAAACCCACTCCCCTGCCGCCCGAGGAAGTGAAGAAGTGGTGGGATCGCTACCACACCACGTATGGCCAGCCGGGCAAGAAAGGTTAGCGCGGAGGTTGTTGACAAGGGGCTTTACGCGCCTCGTGCAAATGGCTTAGGATTGTGCCGACCTTTTCAGGTCAGCAATTGCAGGCGGGTAGAGAAAACGCAGACCGTGAGGATCTTTCGATCGGATCGATGCTGCACTATTGAGGACATGTCATGAACTTATCCCTCTCGTTTCCCTTGGCCATGCTGTGGTTCGCTGCCCCGGATTCCGCCGGGACCGCCCAGCGACTTATTCTCCTGCACCCGGTGGACCTGGCGATCATCGTCATCTACTTCGCCATGGTCCTGGGGATTGGCTTCTACCTGAAACGCTATACGAAAAGTGGCGAGGGCTTTTTCCTGGCGGGCCGGGAAATGACGGCCTGGGTGGCAGGTCTGAGTTTCATTTCCGCCAACCTGGGAGCGCTGGAGCTGATGGGTTGGGCGGCGGCGAGCTATCAGTACGGCATCCTGGCGGCGCATTGGTACTGGATTGGTGCGATCCCGGCCATCCTGTTCCTGGGCCTCGTCATGATGCCGTTCTATTACATTTCCAAGACCCACTCCGTCCCGGGCTACCTGCAGCTCCGGTACGGGGAATCAGCCCGCGGCCTCGCCGCGGTGATGTTTTCCTTCATGACCGTGTTGATGGCCGGCATCGACATGTACGCGATGGCCCTGGTCATGAAGGTGGTCCTGGGCTGGAACATGCACTTCAGCATCTGGGTCTCTGCACTCACCGTAGCGATCTACGTGGCGCTGGGAGGTTTGTTCTCTGCCATCTTCAACGAGGTTTTGCAATTCTTCCTGATCTGGTTCGGCGCGCTGCTGATTCCCATTCTGGGTCTGATCGAGACGGGCGGCTGGTCCGGGCTGGTGGCCCGTATTCACCAGAACTTCCCGCAAGGAGATTACACGCACCTCTGGCGCACCATGGGCAGCTTTGCTGATAACCCCATGGGGATTCACTGGACCGGAATCGTCTTCGGCCTGGGCTGGGTCATCTCCGTCGGCTACTGGACCACGGATTTCCTGGTCGTGCAGCGCGTGATCGCCTCCAAGGACATCCGGGCGGCGAAACTGGCGCCCATCATCGGCTCTTATTTCAAGATGGCCGTGCCCTTCATCGTTATCCTGCCGGGCTTGCTGGCGCTGGCAGTGCTGCCCTTCAAGCTGGTTCCGGCAAACGCCGTCGGTCCGGGGCAGCATGGCTTCAATGAGGTCCTCCCCCTGATGCTGGCCCGGTACTGTGGGCCTGGATTGCTGGGCCTGGGCATCACGGCGCTCATCGCCGGGTTCATGTCGGGGATGGCGGGGAACGTCAGCGCCTTTGCGACGGTCTGGACTTATGACCTCTATCGGCCGTTCATGCGCAAGGGCGCTTCGGACAGCCATTACGTTACGGTGGGACGCACGTGCACCATTCTCGGCATGCTGGTCTCGATCGGCACCGCCTACCTGGCGATGCAGTTCAGTAGCATCATGGACTACGTCCAGGCGCTGTTCAGCATTTTCATTGCGCCGCTCTTCGGCACCGTGCTGCTCGGCATGTTGTGGAAGCGCGTGACACCCAAGGGTGGCTTCTGGGGGCTGCTCGCAGGCAGCGCTTCTTCGGTGACAATGTTTCTGCTGGTGAAATTTGATCACAGCATGCTTGCTTACATCGCACTCTCAAGCCAGGCCAAGGATATGGCCGAGAATATGTATCGCGCCCTGTGGTCGTGGCTGATTTGCGTGATCGTTACCGTAGCCGTTACCGCCTTCACGAAACCGAGACCCGTCGAGGAGTTGACGGGCTTGGTCTATGGCTGCACCGAGCTGCCCAGCGAAGGGCACTTGCCGCTTTGGAAACGCCCCGTTTTCTGGGCAGGTGTATCGCTGGTCCTCTTCTTGGTGTTGCAGTGGATTTTCTGGTAGAGAGTTCAGTTTTGGGATTCTGCTTTTCGGTTCGCTGGTCGCGGACGGCTGATTGCAGACTGCCGAAAGCTTGTAGCCGCTTGTGAGGTCTCAATGAGCGAAGAGCATCGCATTATTCCCGTGTGGTTTTTCGTCGGCGTGATCTTGCTGATTTACGGAATACTAATCCTGGCAACGGGGATCTACGAGTTCCGCACCCCACCGCCAACCGTTCTCGCGAACCTGCATCCCGCTTTGTGGTGGGGCGTATTGCTCACCATCCTCGGCGGCATCTTCGTTTACATACACATGCCGAGGAAGCCCTGAGCTTCGGCTAAGGCGCGCGCCCTCGCGCTTGCGCGCCATGCGCGCAACGCCGGGCGGTCTGCCCCGAACTTCTCACCACGCTCTGCTGCCTTTCCTCCGACGAGAAACGGTAGAGCGTGGTGGGAAATCCGGGCTAAAGCCCCGCGTCCCCCCTCCGTGGTGAAAAATTCAGGCTAAACCTCCGGGATTCCCAGGTCTTTCGACCCCAGCGGCGACATCTTAGACTGCGGCGCGTATTCCTCCAGCAAGTCGAGAGCAATGCGCGCGCGGTGCAGGCGCTCGCGGCCCATGTTGACCGCCAAGTCCTCGATGTGGCGCCCGGAGGGATAGATATCCGGCGCGTTGCGCAGCCCGAATTTGAAATAGACCGGCGCGGCCACTTGAAGGATTTTGGGCATCTCGTAGTAGCGAACGAAGCCGCCGAAGTTGTCCGGCACTTCAATGTAGAGATCAATGGGGATGTCCACGGCCTGGCGAATGGCGCCGAGCTGTGCAGGGCTCAAGTCGGTGGGAATATTGAGCGTCGAGACGCCACACTGCTCAAAGAGTTTCGCCGTGGCGGGATTGGCGGCGGGCAGGGTGACGGAACTCTTGATGACCAGGTGTTTCGGCAACTCACCTTTCTGCTTCATTTGGTGCAGCACCCAGATGAGGCCGAGGTCGGCAGGAAGGATGCTGCGGATGCCGAGGTCGCAGGCGCGGCGGACGTCTTCGATGGCGTAGACGAGTTGATCCGCGCCACGATGCTGCAGGCCGATCACTTTACCCGCCGCGGAGGCCGTTTGTGCGCCGGTCTCAAATGTGGCGCGCGGGCCGACGAAAAGACAAACCTCGATGCCTTCCTCACGCCCCATATGCGCCATCTCACGAATCTCGTCTCGCGTCAGCAGCATCACGCCGCTTCCCTGGCTGATGCGGTGAATCGGCACCTTGTAAGCCTTGGCCTCCTCCAGGACGGCGCGGAACACGCGCGGCCCTTCGACGCTCGGAATCTCCAGGCGATACTGGCCGCCGTCTTTGAAGCGCTTGGAACTGGGCTTCAAGGCATGGTTGTCTTCCGTGGGCAGCTTGAGCTTGGCGAGGAATTGTTGTGTCTTTTTCATGAGTGACTCCTGGTTGGCGTTGGTCCGTTGTCCGTAGTCAGTCGTCCGTTGTTAAGTAGTGGCTTCGTCCAGTCGTTGCAACGGACCACGGACCAATGACAATGGACTACTGTGTATACTTCAAATAAACCGTGCGCGTCTCGGTGTAGAAATCGAGCGCGGCGGGTCCCTGCTCGCGCATGCCAAAGCTTGATTCCTTCGTGCCGCCGAAGGGAAGCTGGTATTCGACGCCCGCTGTCGGTAGGTTAACCGTGATGAGCCCGGCTTCGATCCTGTTGATAAACTCGTGAACACGCGTGAGGTCGCGCGAGACGATAGAAGCCGAGAGGCCAAAACGCACGCCATTGGCCAGGCGCATCGCGTCGTCGAAATCGTTTGCCGCCATCAAGCCCAGCACCGGCCCGAAGACTTCCTCCTGCGCGATGCGCATCTCGGGCGTCACGCCGGCGAAGATTGTCGGCTCAATGAAGTAACCCAAATCGTAGATTCCCCCCGTCAAGCGCTTCCCGCCACAGGCCAGCTTGGCGCCCTCGTTCTTCGCGATTTCGATGTATTTCAGGTCGGTCTCAAGTTGGGCGGCATCCACGGCGGGGCCAATCTCGACGCCGGGCTCAAGGCCGTTGCCGACTTTGAGCTTGCGGGTCTTGGCGACGAGTTTTTCGAGCAAGGGCTCATAAACGGCTTTCTCAATAATGGCGCGGCTGCACGCCGTGCACTTTTGGCCCGTGGAGAAAAAGGCCCCGTTCACCAGCACATCGGCGGCGTAATCCAGGTCCGCGTCTTTCAGGACCACGGTTGGGTTCTTGCCGCCCATTTCGAGTTGGACGCGCACTCTGCGCCGCGTGACTTTTTCGTAAAGCGCGTTGCCGACCTCGCACGAACCGGTGAAGGAAACGGCGCGAACGGCCGGGTGTTCGACTAGAGCGTTGCCGACGGCGCTGCCTGCGCCGGTCACGTAATTCACGACCCCGGCAGGAATTCCCGCCTCGTGGAGCGCCTCCACGATTCGGTAAGCGCTCAGCGGCGCCAGCGACGCCGGCTTCATCACCACGGTGTTCCCGGCCGCGAGCGCCGGGGCCATTTTCCAGGCGGGAATGGCGCTGGGGAAATTCCAGGGAGCGATGAGCGCCACCACTCCCAGCGGCTTGCGCAGCGTGTAGCAAAAGACCTTCTCTCGCTCCGAAGGAATCTGGTAGCTGAATTGCCGCGCGCCCTCACCACCGAAGTAGCGCAGAATGTTGATGGCGCGCTTGACCTCGCCTTTGGCTTCGGGCAGCGTCTTACCCTCCTCGCGGGTCATCTCTTCGCTGACCCTTTGAAGGCGGCTCTCCAGGAGTTCCGCAGCCTTGAAGAGAAATTCCCCGCGTCGCGGGGCGGGCGCCGCCGCCCAGGCGGGCTGCGCTTTTGCCGCCGCCTCGCACGCCGCCTGCGCGTCTTCCGTGCCGGAAGCCTGGAAGTGCCCGAGGGTTTCGGCGGTGTTGGCTGGATTAGTATTCGGGAAAGTCTTTCCGGACTTGCATTCCACCCATTGGCCTGCAACGTAATTGCGATAGACTTCCGTCATTAAATCACTCCTTGTGATCAGCGATTCCAACAAAAGGGACCCGGGAACAACACGCGCGCGAAGTTCACTCGGACTGATATCGCATCAGGCGCCGCATCTCTGTCTCCGCGCGGTTCATGGGATGCGCGTCCGCTTGCGCCCGGAGTTCCTTGAAGACGGGGTAGCCCGCGGCCTGTTCGCGGCGCCACTCTCGATCAAACCGGCCGTCGCGAATTCCGGCGAGAGCGCTTTCCATGAAGGCACGCATCTGCTTCGCAAAGGGAACCGCGCGCGCTCGCGAGAGCGTTCCGTACTGGCTGGTCTGAGAGTGCAACCGCATCTGTTTGAAGAACCCGACGCGAGCCATTTCCCGGAATATTTCCGCAGCCTCCTCCGACCCGTACATCTCCAGAGCCACCATTTCCGGCGGGAAGCCGTCTTCGGCCAGGATTTCATACGCCATCATCATGGTCCGGCAGAGGAGGGGCCACAGGGCCTGCTCCTGGAAAAGGTCGAGTTCGGTTTCCTGCGCGAACGTCGTCTTGAAGGCGCCCGCGCGGGTGGCGCCAATGCCCCGAGCCCAGGCAAGCGCCGTCTCGAGCGCGTGACCGGAGGCGTCCTGCGCCACCGCGATGTAGGCGGGCGCGCCACTGCCGCGCGCGAATGCCTCGCGCACCATGGTGCCAATCATCCGCGGGGCCACCATGATGACATCTACGTCCGCCGGGGGCACGATCAAGCCGAAGCGGATGTTGTACCCATGCGCGAAATCCAAAGTCTGCCCCTCGCGGAGGCGAGCGCTCAGGACGTCGGCGTAGACTTCGCGTTGAACTTCGTCGGGGATCAGCAGAGCCAGGACGTCAGCGCGCTCGGCGACCTCTGCGACGGAGCGGACCGCGAAGCCGTCTCTTTCAGCTTGGCTTGCCGTCTCGTCGCGAAGGCCCCCGATCATGACCTCGAGTCCCGAGTCGCGCAGGTTCAGCGCCTGGGCACGTCCCTGATTCCCGTAACCGATGATTCCCAGCGTCCTGTGACGAAGCACTTCGAGGCTGGCGTCCGGATCGTAGTAAGCTTCCATGCGTTTGTTGACGCCTTTCGTAGAGTTGGCTCGCGTGCGAGGAAATCCATTATCGACGCGCGGGGGAAGGGTGTCAATCAAACGGGGCATTTCGGCAGAACGGGATCATCAGCCACGCAGCCGCCTTTTGTAAGAGGCCCGCTTCCCATCGGCGTTTTGTTTAGAAGCCGTGGCCGCGAAGGGCCTGGCAAGCAGGTTCGCTAGGCGCGCGGAGCCAGTTCGCGAAGCGTCCCGAGCAATCGGTTTACTTCCTCCGCCGTGTTGTAGTGCACGAGGCCAATCCGCAGCATCCCGCCGCTCGGCTCGACGCCCAGCCGTTCGGTGAGGTTCAACGCATAGTAGTTGCCATCCCACGTGAAGATGCCGCGTTCGCCGAGACACGCTGCCAGCTCGCGCGGCGACCGGCCGGCGATGCGCACGGCCACGGTGGGAACGCGCTGGGCGAAGCGCGCGGGGTCCGTGATGCCGTAGAAGGTGAGCCCGGGAATTTCGAGTAGCGCGGGGACCAGTTGCGCGAGCAGGCTGCGCTCGTACGCGCCAATGGCGTCGTAGGCCGCGAGAAGCGCGGCGCGGCGGCCCTTAGCTTCAGGTCTGTGACGTCGCCCAAGCTGCGCCAGGTATTCCACGGCGGCGGTGACTCCGGCCAAACCCTCGTGGTTCTGCGTTCCGGTCTCCCAGCGGTCGGGGAGGGTGTCGGCCGCCGGGCGCACCTTGTAGGGACGCAGGCGCGTCAGGTGCTCGCGTTTCCCGTAAAGTGCCCCCGCGTGAGGGCCGAAGAACTTGTACGGGGAACAGACCAGAAAATCGCAGTCCAAGCTGCGCACATCGATGGGGCCGTGGGGCGCGTAGTGGACCGCATCGATGTACGCCATCGCCCCAGCGGCGTGTGCGCAGCGCACAACTTCCCGCACGTCGTTAATCGTCCCCACCGCGTTCGAAGCGTAGCCCACGGCCACTAGGCGCGTGCGGGGCGTCACCTTGCGCCGCAAGTCGTCCATATCGAGCGTGCAGTCTGCGGGGTTGATGTCCACAAAGCGGATAGCGCAGCCGCGTTCTTCCAGCGCCGTCCAGGGAGAGACATTCCCGTCGTGGTCGAGTCGCGTCACCACGATCTCATCCCCCTGCCCGAGCTCCCGGCTGAGGGCGCGGCTCAGTGCAAAGGTCAGCGTGGTCATGTTGGGTCCAAAAACCATCTCCTCGGGATCGCAGCCCACGAGGTCCGCCATGGCCGCGTGCGCCGCGGAGAGAACCTGCTCGGTTCTGTGGCTCGTGGCAAACGCTCCGTGCGTGTTGGCATTCGAGGAAGCCAGGTACGCGCTCATCGCGTCAATGACGCGGTGCGGCACTTGCGTGCCTCCCGGGCCGTCGAAAAACGCCGCCGGGTAGCCGTTCACTTTTATCCCCAGCGCGGGAAATTGTGGCCTTACCCAATGGATGTCAAACGTCGTCATGGGTGACTCCTGTGGAGACGCTCATCATGCGCACGGAACGCGGAAGGATCAAGCGGAAAACACACGCCACCCTCAGCGGCGGCAAAGTTGCGTGGGTATGTGGCGGTGGGTATCGGGAGGTCTTCGTCTGAACAGACTTGCTTCTCGTTCCGGAGTCCTCGCCGCTCTGGGGCAGACGATGTCCCCGACGCGTCATGGGCGGGTGAAGAGGCGCAGGACCGGATCACGCCGCGAACAAAACTTCTGTGACGGCACTAATTTCCTTCACCACGCCCTTCGGAGACGCGCACGAGGTCGATCTCGGTCCTGTCGCCCTTACTCTTGAGCGCCACGACTTTCTGTTGCTTCTCGTGCTTAATTTCGAAGACGGTTTTCCCCTCTTCGTCTTTCTCCCGGTATTTGGTCACCTGATCGCCCAGGCGTTCTTGGTAGAACGCTCGGACTTTCTCGTAGGAATCGGGTGTCTCGAACTTCCCGACGAGGATGCGGACTTTTGCTTCGTCCGCGATACCGATACTCACGGTTGCGGAGTCATTGTCTTTCACACGGGTTGCGCCGGGATAAATCGGCAACCCCAGGCTGGCTTCATTCACTTCGCGATGGACCTCGAACGAGCCGATAGGCGTTTTGATCGAGACCTCTTGCTTACCGCCGCCGGCCTGCTCGACTTGCACGTGGACGTTCCTGGAAACGATGTGCGCCGCGGTCCAGATGGCGACGCCGGCGACCACGACGATCAGCGCCAGAAACAGCAGGACAATGAGGACGATAGTGCTGCCGCTTCGAGGTGGCTGCGGCGGCATGGGGGGACGTGGGGGTTGAGGACTTGTGGCCATGGCACACTTCTCCTTTTTCTCTAGCTGATACTAATTACGTCCTCCGGCCCTGCAAAGTTCCATCCCCCGCGGCGGGCCCGCCCCTCCGCGGCCCGATAGCGCAGGAAAACATTAAACCCTTAATACAAGGGCCGCAGAACTTGAGCTACATAAGTTGTGCGCAACCCGCCGGGTTAGGTATGTGTCGGCATGGAGTCAAGCACGGGAGGGATTACGCGTGGGGGCAAGGATATCAATCTCGCCCGAAGTTCGCGTTCGCACGACCCTATACCCGACCAACTCTTCAGGACAATCCCCTGATTTGCATTTGAGATAGAAGTGTCCGTCCTTCTCCTCTAACTCATTTCTCACACTAGGATCAGGCGGGCACTCTCGCACCGAAAAGACAGGTTTTCTCTGGAAGTCTCGTCGCACATACCGCAGGCCTGCGAGGTAGTCCACATACGCTTGGAGATTCGATAGTCCTGGGTCGGCGATTTCTTTCAGAGCGCTCGTAAGTAGGTCCGCGTCTACCATGAGCGAGTCCTTCTCCCTGGAGCGAGAAGCTATCCGAGAAGCAAGTTCATCGATCTGATCCCAACGAAGCAGAACTAATTTTGCGAGCTGCGCGTCTGGCGGCAATTCCTCGTCCCCCGGCCAGGGCTTCTCCTCGGTCCCGGACCGGCGGTTCCTGCTCAATTCCGAAATCTCATCCAGCTTGGCCGCGACTTGTTCTGGCGTTACATTGATCGAAACATTCCGGACATCGATCTTACCGAGGCGCTCTTTGAGTCGCTCGACCTTCTTTTCGAATGAGGGCGGTGGGACGGACACGACTAAGTCGAACCTTTCGCTGCGAATGATAGCCGCGTCGAAATAACTGATGTGGTTCGTGGCTACGAAATAGATGATGCGCCTCTGCTTCCAAAGCTCTGCCAGTTTCGGCAGCATGCTGGTCGTAAGGAACCTTCCGAAGGCATCTGGAGATCCTTCCCGCTCGCGGACAAGCTCGTCAGGCTCGTCAAATAGTACGACGGCGTGATCCAACTCCATGAGAAGTGCGAAAATACGGTCGGCCGCGCGCTGAATCGCGTTAATGCCTTCCGCTACGAAGTGGCTCGAATAGAGCTCGACATATTTCCACCCTAGTGCGGCCGCAACACACCTTGCGAGCGTGGTCTTGCTCGTTCCGGGAGGTCCGAATAAAATTGCGGAGCGCGCTTGCCATTCTTGGATGGGCTGATCGTCCGGTTCCGGCTCTGTCAGACTTGGGTCCCGGCCCAGGAGGGGATTAATGAAAAGCGTGACCAGCTCCTCTACAACAGAGCTGGGCTTTCCGGGTGCCGACCATGTGTCGCCGCGCTGTGCAAGCACTCCAATTGAGTATTGGGATTTTGAGAGCGGCAGGGCCGGAAGCGAACGCAGCGCATCGCGACGCGCTAGCACCCCGAGAAGGCGACGGTAGGCCTGAAGAAACGAGAATACGGTGGCTGTTGCCCACCCCTCCGGCTCAGATTCCGCAGGTCTATGGCCGGAGGACCACCCCACAGCGTCAGGTTCTTCCCCGAGCCGGACCTGCGTCATCTCCGCGTATTCCCTGAGTTTTTGCAGTCTGTCTACGAAGCCGCGCATCACATCCTGAAGGAACTCCTCTTTCTCAAGCTTTCCCAAGACTGCCTTTAGAAGATATGTGAAACTCTCGTACACGTAGCAGTACGCGTTCCCCACGTCGCTGTACACGAACAGGGGCGCATAATGACGCCAAGAGCCGATGTTTTGTTGGGTGCTCCCGAGGGCTTCAAAACCTTTGCGGATAAGGGTCTGTGCACGGAGGTTTGAGGAAAGGTCGCCCTCGAACTCGATGAAGGTAGTCAGCGCCCATGTTAGCTGGTCTGAGTCTAGCGTGGCGCTCTCAGCCCAGTGTAACCCCATTTCCTCAGCCAACTTGGCCCGCGCCCAAAGGCGCATCCCCTGTTTTTGAGATTCGAGATCCGAGCCAAGTGCCTCCCGGGCCTGGTCCGGGAATCGAGCGCTTACAATGCGGTGGACCACAAGAGCCCAGTACGTATGGTAAGCATTCTCGGGGTACCACTTTGGGTCGTTCTTCTTCTTGTTCTTCTTGAGATTCTTCTCGCCAATTCCGAAGCGATCAGTTGCGGCGAGTTGCTTATAGACAGACTTAACTAGGTTGGCATGTTTAGAAGTCCATTCGTTTTTTGCGTTGAGGAAAAGCGGAAGCGCCCGGCTCGCACAGTAGACCGGGGCTGAGCCTTCCGAGAGCCACTTTTTTCGTTTGAATGCCTCCGCGTAGAAGGATGTCGTCAACTGTTCAATTGCCTTCTCTTCTTCAGGGGCATGCACACTCTTACCAATAATCCCCAGCATGCCTTTTTGCTGGAATATCTGGTGACAGTCCTGCAAGGATTCAATGCAGGTTGCGGTGTTCGTCAGATGATGAAGCTTGGTCTCGCTAGGTTCGTCAATGGGCTCATTGCAGGTCAGCTTGAAGCTGGGTCCTTCAGCGTACTTGAATGCGGAAAGACTAGGGATGTGTCTGCGGCATAGCTCTCGAAACCTCCGGCGCTCTTCGGCCAGCTTCTTGAAGTCCATACTCGATCACTGGGGGCGAACGAACTTTTCGATGTTGATCCGCTCCTTGCCGCGCACGGCAGAACTGAGGTCCATCCCAAGGATGTTCGCCATGTGGATCACGTAGAGGAAAACATCAGCAAGTTCATGCGCCTCGTTGGTTTGATCGGTCGAGCCATGCCGAACCAGACTCTCACGCCTTCGTATGGCGCGTGCCAGCTCGCCAACCTCCTCGACCATCAGTAGCAGACAGTCACGTGCGTTTTCCCGTTCGTAACCCCGCTGGCTTGCTACACGCTTGTAGTATTTCTGGAAGGCAACGAGATTGGGTGCAGGCACGGACAGCTTCTGGGTTTGAATCAGACGTAAAGCATCCGCCGGCGAGGCGACGGTAATCACAAAGTTCCGCAGGGTTGTATCGGAAAGCTGCGTTTCGCAAAATACAGGGATGCCCTGGGCGTGAGCAAATCCAACCTCAAGAGCTGCGCTGAGGCCCGTGTAGCCCTCAGGAGCGTAAAGCCAAACGAAAGCTGCCTGTTGAATGGCTTCCAAGTGCCTCAGCTCAATTTGTTCCGGAGTCCCCGTTTCCTCTCCTTTCATGAAGACGAATCCGTTCGCCTCACGAGAAGGATCAACCCGACTAGGTGAAAGAACGGTGCAACCAAGATCTCTGAGCTGTTCGTATACCCGCCGCAGTCCTTCAGTGTCGCGGCGATACGAACCCGACAGCACCACTTCGCATTGGAGCAGTCGATCAGGACCAGTCGCTGCGGCGTCGTTGACCAACACCATTGTCTCGACGGAGCTCGGCACCTCAATCTTGCCTAGGCCCAATGCCTCTCCGCCTGGGAACAGCCAGGTCTGCGCGCCGTTCGATCGTCGCTTCTTGGGCATGGAGACAGCCTGTTTCGGGCGGCGATTATAGGATGTTCCGTCGGCGGGGGGAAGCCCAAAAACAGCATCGGTTGTGGATACGCTGTGCATAAACCTGTGGAAATCAGCCCGTAAGCGGCTGGTACCGCAACCTTTCCACAAGAATTCCTAGGGCCATTCTACCTCGGGGCATCACGAGATTCCACCTGTTACACAGCATACTACCCATCGCATGTGGGTGCCTTGTTTTGATGTCTTAAGCCAACCCAGCGAGGCCGAGTCTGCGGCTGCTCAGCCCTCGGCAGGTGAGTTCCCTGACAACAAGGCGCCACGCCGGTGCGTTTTCGGCCGGCCGGCAGCCCGCAGGCGACGCACCCTCCCTACGACATGCCACCTACCACCTACGGCTGGTGGCGATCCCGCCATGCGGGGCGCCGCTACGGAATTCTTCGGCTACCGGTAGCCAAAATCGTATTGTGCCCTCTTGACATTTCACCGGCGCTTATTGCTACACTAAAGCAGGGGCTACGTGTCAGGGGCTCGGGACATCAAGGGCAGGTCCTGGGTCCGAAGTCCGAGGTGCGAAGTGCAGGGGACAGGTGACGGCGAAGAAACACGAACAAGGCCGGGGTACGAAGTCGAAGCCTGCGGCGCTCGACGCAATACTCCGGACGCCGGACGTCGGACTTTCTTCCGAGTGGACCCCCGCTGGAGCTTGCCCCGATCGCATCGGGGCGGGGGTGACATTTCTCGCGGCGGTGACTCCGCAGAGCCTGCGGGCGTACCTGCTCAGAATGAACTTCTATCTGGAAATGTTCATGAAGAATAAGGTGCTTAGCGATGAAGCGCGGGGTTTTTCCATCACCTGGGTTCAAAACCAACCTGTTGAAACGCAAGCATTTAGTCGGATTGAGGTTCGGCTGGGCTCGCAGAAGCAAAAAGATGTTAAAAATGAAGGTCGATCCGGATATATCTATGAAAACAAAGGATGGAGAAAATCCCCGGCAGGTCGATCCGGATATGTTGGTGAAAACAAGCTAGTTAATGGGTTAACGAAAGGATGTTGATGGAAACACAGGAGTTAGGATTCAGGGGTCTGGAGTTAGGAGTCGGGACTCAGGAGTCAGGACTCAGGACTCAGGAAACAGACGGACTCCGGGTTTAGTGACGTTTCGCGCAATACCTTTTTGACTTCTACTCTGCTCAGGGCTACCATGGCTTTCCAAGGAGTGCCGGCTCCCTATGATCGGAAAGACGCTGGCACATTACGAGATTGAAGACCGTTTAGGCGAAGGCGGCTCGGGCGTAGTCTATCGCGGGCGGGACCTGCGCCTGGAACGGCTGGTGGCGATCAAGGTCCTGGCTGACCAGCTTCGCGACGACGAGCTGGCCTGGGCGCGCCTGCTGCGCGAAGCGCGCCTGGCTTCCCACCTGAACCATCCGCATATCGGCGCCATCTACGATCTGGGTGAAGAAGACGAGCGCGCTTACATCGCCATGGAATACATCGAGGGCCTGCCGCTCTCGGACCTGATCCCCGAGGGCGGCCTGCCGCTCGAGCAGGTGCGGCGCTACGGCGCGCAGATCGCGGATGCGCTGGCTTACGCCCACGAGCGAGGGGTCATTCACGGAGATCTGAAGGGTTCTAACATCCTCGTTACTTCCGAAGGCAATATCAAGTTGCTGGACTTTGGCCTGGGCCGGCGCATTCCCCGCAGGGGCAGGGCGGAGGTCACGAGCTCGCGCCTGCCGCTGGCGGAGGCCGGCGCGACGGCGGGAACGCTGCCCTATCTCGCCCCGGAAGTCTTGCGCGGCAACGCCACCAGCCCGCAGAGCGACGCCTGGGCGCTGGGCGTGCTGCTCTACCAAATGGCGACCGGCGAGTTGCCCTTCCAGGGCGCGACCGCCTTCGAGCTATGCTTGGAGATCATGGTCGGCACACCGCCCAGGCTGGCGCAGGTGGCGGAACCGCTGCAGTCCATCCTGCGGCGTTGCCTGGAGAAAGACCCCGCGGCGCGTTGCGCCCAAGTGTGCGAGGTGATGACCGCGCTGGCGAGTGGTGTGCCCCTGGCTGAGCCCCTCGCGCCGCCCCCGACCGCTTCTGCGGCGGTGACGCCCACGACGGCTAGCGGGCAGCCGGCCAGGGCCGCCGCGCCCCGCGGCCGCCGCCCATGGCTCGTGGCGGGCGGAGCGGCCGCGCTCGTGGTGGTGCTGGCCGCCGTCTTGGCGTGGCACGGGGTTTTCTCGCATCACTTCCCTGCGAGGAGCCCGGAGTCCGAGGTTCACAAAGCCTTCGCCACAGGCAACCCCGAGGTGAAGGTTTGGGTCAACACCCGCTCCAGGACTTACCACTGCCCCGGCACGACTTGGTATGGGAACACCCAGGAAGGCGAGTACATGACGCAGAAGGAGGCCCAGGACAAAGGCTACCGCCCCGCCGCCGACCGTGCGTGCCTGTGATGCGAGGGAGTGTCATCCGGCATCGCCGGGCCGCCTCCCGCAGCGCCGGAAATTCCTGAGGCGAGGAGTTGGGAAGAGTTGCAGCGGCAGACCCGCCGGGGGCGGTCTCCAGATCCGGCAATCCCCGCTTTGAGACCAAACAATCCATTCCATAGATAGTACGGTAACGTGTAATATCCTTAACTATAACAGCCTTCTGCGGGCAGAGAAGTTTGGAGGGTGCGATGGGATCGGGGGTGAAAAGGGGGCCGCGCCAGACCTGCTGTCGTTCGAACTTCTTGGGTCAAAACTCCGGAGCGACGACCACAAGGAACATTGTCGCTCCGTTCAAGGGGCGTTTGGGCCCGACAAGTTGGAACGGCGCTAGTTGCCCACCGCGTTGTCAGTCGAGGCGGCCTGGGTCGTGGCGTTTCCGCGAATCACGCTGCTTTGGTCGGCGAAGTAGTACATGTCGCCAGTCCGGCCAACGGCAGAAGGATCGCCATTCAGGTTGTATCCATACCACTGGTTGCTGGGAGGATCATAGTGCGAGGGGTTGTAGAAGAAGCTGTAACCACTCTTATAGCCACTCGCCAAGATTTCGTCAAGCAGGCCGGCTGCGGTGGATGACACTCCCTGACCGGTAGCGGGAGGGCCCAACGCTGAGAGAGTCGTCGAGAACCCAGGGCCAAAAGTCGTGGAGTAACTCACCTCAGCGGTGGTAACCATGCGCATACTCTGAAGGGCCGAGGCTTGATTGGCGGCGATGCGACTGCGCACAAAGTTGGGGATAGCGATGGCAGCGATGATCAAGATAATAGCGACGACAATCAGCAGCTCAATAAGTGAGAAACCCCGGTGGTCACGACGCATGGCCTGTTGTCCTCCCCCCGACGAGCGCACCCTGGAACAGCGCAGGTGCCAAGGGCATCGAACCCGTGCTGACGGACGAGATGCACGTCAGATACCAACCCGCAATCTCTGCTGCGTACCTGGGAGTCTGAAAATAGAGAGGTTGTGCACCTCTGCTGCTCATATCTTGCCACATCTGGACACAGAGTGGAATAGCCGCTGACAAAAATTGTCGGAGGGGCAGGCTTCTTGAAGTGTCAACCATGACAGAAAGACCGTCTCGTTCCAACCTAGCCCAGCGTGATGCCCGGGAGGCAGCCTGTCGAGGGGTGGTTGCGAATCCAATCTCGACCACCCGTGTGGGGCGCGCCCCGGCCCGTGGTTGGCTGAGTAAGGCGCTACTGGGGAATTTCCACCTCTGCCCCGCGATACTCCGCAGAGAGGTAGGCGCTGTAAAGCACCGCAATCGTATCGCGCGCGAGTTCGCCGCCGGAAAGCGGGGGGTGGTTGGCCGCGATGCTCTCCATGAAATCCTGGAACTCGTGGGGGTAACCGTGCTGCCAGTCTTCATCCGGCGCCGGATGGTTCCAGCCCTGCTTGGTGCCGATCTTTTCCGTCACATAGACGTCCTTCAAGATATCCTCGCGCGGGTTGTAAGTTTCGAGCGCATTCACCGGATTCAGATTGCAGCGCGTGCGATGATTGTTCGCGAAAACTTCCAGCCAGTTGTGCACACCCCCCAGGACAAGCTCCGAGGAAAAGACGTCGGCGACCGTGCCGTCGGCAAACGTGATATGCACCTGGCAGTAGTCTTCGATGTCGTGGTACGTGGTGCGCAGGAATCCCGCGTCGCGAAAGGTCCCGAGCCGGGTGATTTCGTGCGTGCGCGCGGAGACGGCCGCCGGGCGTATGGCCTTGCGGTCACGTGCTTCGCCTTCCACACGCTTCAGGTGGAGCGCCGCCGTCAGTGGGTGGCAGCCTTTGCCCACCAGCGACCCGCCACCGGAAAATTCCCAGATGCCGTAGTACGGCGAGTGCGAGCCGCTGTGCGATTCATCTCCGATAATCCACAGAATCTGCCCGCCGCTCTTCGCCAGGATCTCCCGCTCCTTGGCAATCGCCGGCGCATACACCCAGTTCTCGGCATAGCAGAGCTGCGTTCCTGCGGCGTCTGCCGCGCCCAGGATGCGGTCGCAGCTCGCCAGCGCTTCGCGCAGCATCACTTCCTTGCTGAAGGTGTTCCCGCGGAAATCCTCCGTCCCCGGCCCGTAATAGCCCGTGAACGGCTTCTCGATGATCACGTGCTTGCCGCGCTGGAAGGCTCGAACTGCCAGGGGCTCATGCGTCGAGCCTGGCGTGCAGAGGTCCACGACATCCACTGCGTCGCACAACTCGTCAAAGGAGGCGAAGGGTTTCACGCCGCGCTCACGCGCGAAGGCTTGGCGCGACTCTGCGGATTTCGCCGTCACGCCCACGACTTCCACCGGGACGCCGTAGACGCGCCGATACCCTTCCCAATGAAATCGCGCCGCAAACCGCGCCCCCACGATTCCGATTCTGATTGCTTCTGCCATCAGAGACCTCTCGTTGGTTCTTGCCACTTGGGGCGCCAGTCCAGTGACCGCCTGACGAAGTCCCGAGCGCATTCCGCCGAGGCGACGCCCTGGTTGGCTGCGGATGCTTCCGTGAGGCACCTAACCAAGCGGGCACGGGACCAGCCCGAGTTTACCTTGACGCCGCCGGAAAGAGGGAGGATTCTATCACCTCGCTCCTATCACGGAGCGAATGCATTGGCACGAAAAGGACGTTGAGGAGAAGAACCTCATGGAGACGAACTCGCGTCGGCAGTTTCTCAAGACGTCGGCCGTCCTGGCCGCAGGCGCGGCCGCGCTGGCCTGGAAGGGGAATCTCGGGTCGGCCACCGAGCCGCGTTTGACGTTCCCCACCCAACCCGGCGAGCGCCTTGCCGTGGCTTCCTGGCCGTTCCGCATGTTCATCGAAGCTCCCACCAACAAGTGGGCCCGCGATCCCAAGCTGCCCGGAATGGATCTGACGGATTTTCCCGCCATGGTGGTGAAGCGTTTTGGCGTTCACAACATCGAGCCGCTGGACCAGCACTTCTATTCGACTGACGCGGCTTACCTCAGAAAGCTCCGCGCGGCCGTGGAAAAGGCGGGTTGCCACGTGGTGGATCTCCCCTGTGATGTGCACGCCAGCTTCTACGATACCGACCCCACCAAGCGCCAAGTGGCGGTTGAGAACGGCAAGAAATGGGTGAACATCGCGCTGGAGCTCGGCTCGCCCAGCATTCGCGCTCACATCGACGGTCCCCCTAAGCTCACCCCGGACGTTGATCGCACGGCAGAGAGCCTGAAGCAACTCGCCGAGTACGGCGCCGCGAAGAATGTCATCGTCGCGCTCGAGAACGACGACAACCGCACCGAGGACCCCTTCTTCATCGTCAAGGTCCTTGAAAAGGTGAACAACCCTTACCTGCGCGCTTTGCCGGATTTCTGCAATTCCATGATGACCCACGACCAGGAATTCAACGATCGCGCCATGGAAGCCCTGTTCAAGCACGCTTACAGCATTGCCCACGTGAAGGATTCGGAAGGCGACGACGCAGGAAAATTCCACACCGTGGATGTGGCGAAGTGTTTCGAGATCGCCAAGGCGCAAGGCTACCACGGGTACTTCTCCATGGAATGGGAAGGCAACGGCGAGCCCTACGCTGGCACGCAGCGCCTCATCGATGAAACCCTGAAGTACCTCAGCTAACTCGCCTCAGCCCGGATCATTCATGAGAGGCGGGCCGCCAACTCCTAATCCCCAGCCTCCTCCAAGGGGAAAGCGTGGTCCCGCCCTGCGGGATCGGGTGAGGGGTCAAGCCGCTCATCCCGCCACGGCAGGTCGTCGGCAACCGTGGGCTTTTTCATATCAAAGGCTCCTCGCCTGGCTGTCATTCCCGCGAAAGCGGGAATCCAGGAGGGCGGAGTGGACCCCCGCTTGCGCGGGGGTGACCCGGCAGAGCATACGGGCCTACGGTCAATCCGAAAAACGGACTGTGCGAGGCTCCGCTCCCCTCTTCTCTCCGGCGCCGACCCGCCACACTTCCCCTGAATTCTGGAAGTGTCAAGAACGGGGCTCTAGGAGTATGATATTTAGTGTGAGGTAACATCCTGAGGAATGCTGCCGCGGCGCAAACCGCGGCGGGCGGCTCGGGTGAAAGAAGGAAACGTGGTTGAAGAAAGGCTGAAGTTAGCGGTTTTTATCGACTTTGACAACATTCAGATCGGCGTCAAGGACACGCTGGGGAAAGACTTTGACGTCTCGATCGTCCTGGAGGCGCTGAAAGAGCGCGGTGAGGTGGTGAGCAAGATTGCCTACGGCGACTGGCCGCGCGCCGGCGAATACAGCCGCCTGATGACCCAACACGCCGTGCAGATGGTGCAGCGCAGCGTGACACCGCGTGGCGACAAGAACGGCGCGGACATTAATCTGGCGCTCGACGCGCTGGAAATGGCTTTCACGCGGGACCACATCAACACCTTCGTGATCGTCGGCGGCGACAGCGACTTCATCGCCCTGGTCGAGAAGCTGAAGCAGTATGGCAAGCGGGTGTTTGTGGTCGGCGGACGCCAGTTCACGAGCGGCATTCTGCAGCGGAACTGCCACGAGTTTATTTCCTATGAGAACCTGCTCAAGACCGGCGGCGACGGCTCGCGCACCGCGCGCTCGCAGCGGGCAGCAGCAAAAAGCGCGGAAAGCCGCCCGCTTTCCAAGGCGATGCCGAATATCCGCCGGGTGCTGGAGATTCTGGCCGAACGCGAAGTTGCCCCTCAACTCGGCCTGTTGAAAAGCACCCTGCTGCAACTCGACCCCACGTTCAGCGAGCGGGACTTCGGCGCCGGCTCCTTTCTGGAATTCATTCAGAAACTTCGCAAGGCGGGACTGGTGGAGATGCGCCGCACGGAGCGCGGCTATCTGGTCGAAGCCCTGGACATCGAGGGAGCCCGGGAAGTCTCCCCTGAGCCCGTGGAGGCGGCGGAACCCGAGCCGGCGGTAGAAGCTCCAGCCAGAAAGGCTCGGACTGTCTCGAGCACGCCACCCGCGACTACGACCGCGAGCCTGGAAGATTCGCTGGCCCTGTTGCGGCAGGCTCTGCCCGGCCATTTTGAAAAGACGCCGAACCGCCCGCTCTACCTGCGCCAGATTCGGCAGGTTTTGCGCGCGGCCGGCGGCTCCATCGACGAGCGGTCAGGTTTTCGCGGCCTGCTCGATCTTCTCCACCAGGCACAGCGCGAAGGCTGGCTGCGCCTGCATCGTGATCGCAAGGGTGTGTGGCGGATCTTCCCACCCGCCGCTCCTACGTCGGCTCCCACCGCCCCGACACAGGCGGGCGAGGCGTCGCAAGGTCGCGAACCGGAACTCCTGCTCGTCGAGACCGACGTCAACTGGGAGGCCGCAGAGCAAGCCGAGGAAATAGCGGAACGAGAAGAGCCCCCGGTCCCCGCCGTGGCCGAGGAAGCTGTTCCCGCAGAGACCGCTCCGCAGCGCAAGCCACGCAGGACGCGCGCCGCCAAAGCGGGGACGAAGAGCGGAACGCGAAGGGCTTCTGCACGCCGCAAAACGAAAGAACCGGCAGAGCCCTGAACCCGTTGCGCGGTCGATAGCGCGCCTCTTAGGGCTCGCCCAGTTCCAGCACCGCGATGGTGTCAAAGCCGTCGCGGGCGCTCGGCGGAATTTGCAGGACCAAGCCGCCAGCAGTCTCGGCGATTTCCGCGCGGCTTCCATCTTTCAAAAAGTGTGCGGACTTCACTTTGCCCGGTAGCGCCGGCAGCGCCAGCGAAGAATCCTGCCAATCCAGGATGTGAACGTAAACCTTGTTTCCCCGCTGCGTCGTCACGCCCCAAGGCCGCGGCGCGAGGGGCCCGCCGCGCGTGCCGTAGACTGACTCGCCATAGCGCGCCAGCCACTGTCCCATCTCGCGAAGGCGCGTCACGAATTCCGGCTGAATCTTCCCGTTAGGCATCGGTCCGACGTTCAAGAGGAAGTTTGCGTTGTAGCCCGCGGCCCGCACCAGGTATTGAATGAGCTGACGCGTGCTCTTGTAGTGGGAATCCGCGATATTGAAGCCCCAGGAATTGTTCATGGTCTCGCAGGTCTCGAGGGGCAATTGATTGCTGATCACCGCGGTCTGATTGAATCCCGCAGTGTTCTGCCCGGGAAGGTCCTTCTCGAACATCTGGAAATCCTCGCCCGGGAAAGGCGCGTGATGGTGGTTCGAGCCGATAAGCGCCTGCGGTTGCAGGTCGTGAATCAGTTTGTAGGTCGTCGCCAGCCGCCAGTCGGCGTCGGGCTTGTCCCACATGCCGTCGAACCAGATGCCGCCGATCTCTCCGTAGTTCGTCAGCAACTCGCGGAGCTGACCATCCATGTAATCCAGGTACTTGGTCCAATCACCACTCTCGGGCCGCCCCGTCTCGTGCCCGGTCCGGCCACGCGGATAGTAATTCGGATTGTGCCAGTCGAGTTGCGAGTGGTAGAAGAACAGCTTGATGCCCTGCCGGGGGCATTCGTCCGCCAGCATCTTCAGCACATCTTTCTTGTAAGGCGTGCGATCCGCGATGTTCCAGTCGGATTGCTTCGTCGCAAACATCGCAAAGCCGTCGTGATGCTTGCTGGTGATGGTGATGTACTTGATCCCCGCCGCCTTGGCGAGCGCCACCCACTCGGCGGGGTCAAATTCCGTGGGGTTGAAGAAGGCCGGTAGCTTCTCGTACTCCTCGAGGGTAATGCCCCGGTTGTTCATCACCCATTCGCCGTCACTCAGCACGCTGTACGCACCCCAGTGAATGAACAACCCGAACTTCGCGTCCTCGAACCAGCGCCGCGCCTCGAGGTTGGCGGCACTGGGCTCATAGGTCGCCTGCGCCCGCGCGGTTTGCGACAGCGTCGCCACGCCGAACGCCAGCAAAAACGCGGTTGAGAATCTCATCTTGAGACTGCGAGTCCCTGGGTACATGTCGAATTCTCCTTCATATGGATTTCCCAGCATCCTTCCACGGCCCGAAGGCAGCACACGCGAACTCGCCAGGACGGGCTCTTCCCGAAGCCACGCGTTTTCTCGCCCCTCGTCGGGACTAGGCAGGTTGAGCCGGGCAGCCACTCGGGCTCAGATCACCAGCATGCCAGCGCCATGGATTTTACTGCTTTTGAGGCTTTGTAGAGCGCGATTCGCCTCGGCGAGGTGAAGGGTTTCAGCTTCTGTGCGCGCGGGGATCTCCACGGCGAGACGGAGCAGGGTCCGGGCATCCTCGCGCGTGCTGTTTGCCACGCTGTGGACAATGCGCTCGTGCTAGAGGAGTTGATTATCCGCCGCTTGCTTCCCTGCGAACCTTCGGGGAATAATGGGCCGATGAGCTCAGCGCTCAAGCTGAACCCCGAACAACTGAAAGCCGTCGAGCATGGTGAAGGCCCGCTGCTGATCATTGCCGGGCCCGGCAGCGGCAAGACGCGCGTCATCACGCAACGGATCGTTCACCTGCTGGCGGGGTCAGGAGGCGGCGCAGAAGATCCGCTGTCGCTGATAGATTTCAAGAGCGCGGAACTGCGCAATGGGGAATTCTCCGGCGGGACGATTCGGCCGGAGAACATCCTGGCGCTGACCTTTACGGACAGGGCTGCGGTGGAAATGCAGCGCCGCGTGCGTGACGCCCTGCCGGAGCTTGACTCCCCTCCGGACATTTCGACTTTCCACGCGTTTTGCTACGAGGTGCTGCGGAAGCGGCACTTCGAGCGCACGCTGCTCGACAAAGTGGATGTGTGGATCTTCCTCCGCAGGCGGATGGAAAAACTCGAACTCGATTTCTACCAGAAGCTCGCCGAGCCGGGCGCCTTCCTCCATTCGCTTAACGATTTCTTTTCCCGATGCCAGGATGAGTTGATCGAGCCCACGGATTTCGAGCGTTACGCCGACGCGCTGGAACAGGAGTTCCTCGCCCTGGCGCCTTCTTTGGATGCTGCCGAGCGCACGCTGCGGCAGCAGGAGATTCAGAAAAAGCAGGAACTCGCGCGGGTCTTCCGCAACAGCCGGAAGCTGATCGCGGAAGCCGGCTGCTCGAGCCTGGGCAGCTTGATTCCGGAGACGGTTCGCCTTTTCGATCGCGAGCCCGAGGCGCGGGAATACTATCGCCAGCGCTGTCGCTACGTGCTGGTGGATGAATTCCAGGACACGAATTACGCGCAGGTCGAGCTGCTGAAGCGGCTTGTCAAGGCTCCTTACAACATCACCGCGGTCGGCGACGACGATCAAGCCATCTACCGTTTTCGGGGCGCGTCGCACGGCGCTTTCAAGATGTTTGACGAAGCCTTCCCCGGCCACGAGACGGTTTTTCTCGACACTAATTACCGCTCGACAAAACGCATCCTGCGCGCGGCGGACATCGTGATCGCGAAAAACGATCGCTACGAGGCGAAGCCGAAACTCCACACGAGCCAGGGTGCCGGCTCCCCCGTTTACCTCCTGCAATCTCCCGACTACTTGAGCGAGGCCGTGTGGATTGCGGAGGAGGTCACGCGTCTCGCCAAGCGCGGCACGGCGCCAGGGGAAATCGCCGTACTCTATCGCGCGCATGCTTATCGCGATCTGCAGGTGGAGCAATTTCGCCGGCGGAAGATCCCTTTTGCCATCCGTGGCCTCTCGATCCTTTCCACGATCATCCTGCGCGACCTGCTGGCGTATCTGAACATCATCCATTCGCCGCACGACAACGTCAGCCTGACGCGGGTGCTGCTTGCGCCACGGTGGAGCTTCCCGGAGGAACTGGCGCTGGAAGTCCGCCAGCAAGCCTCGCGCGACCGCTGCTCGCTCTACGACGTTCTGGAGTCGTGGGAGGCGTCTGCGGCCGCGAACCCCCTGGAGCAGACCGGCTGGCCGGAACTGAAGCGCCTACTCCGAGAGCTGCGCAAGTACGCCGAGCACGCACCTGTGACGGCGCTGCTCCATCGGCTGATCGGCCGGCTGGAGCTGACCTTCCTGCCTCAGGATCCCGACGGCGCGTACGTCGAGGCTTTCCGGAAATTCCTGGAGGAATGGGAAGGCAAAAGCGACTCGTGGAAGCTGCTGGAATTCAGGGAATACTTCCAATACTTCCTCGAGGCCGGCGGTTCGATTGAAGCGCCCGAACCAGCGAACGCCGCGGACGCCGTGCAGATGATGACCGTGCACGCCGCCAAGGGCCTGGAATTTCCCGTGGTGTTCATCCTCAGTGTCGCGCCGCGGCGCTTTCCGCACAGCGAGCAGAAACCGGTCATCGAATTCCCTGAGGCATTGCGTAAAGGCCCGCAGCCACCCGCCGACATTCACGAGCAGGAAGAGCGGCGGCTGTTTTATGTGGCGCTGACACGCGCCAAGGAGCGGCTGTATGTATCGAGCGTGACGAAGCCGGGCAAGAAAACCTCAGCTTTCATTGACGATCTACTGTCGAACCCCGCCGTGGCGGCTCGCGACCTGGAGCGCATTCAGGTTCCCGAGGCCCCGGTGGAAGCGGCCGAGGCGCCACGTGCGCAGCCTGCACCGCGCGGGCGTCCCGCCGCAAGCAAGTTGCAGGGCAGCTTGTTCGGCGATGAGCCGAGCGCGCCCGGAGTTTATCCGCCCATCGCCGCGTGGGCGAGCCGCACGCCGCCCATCGTGGCGGAACAGAAACTTCGGCTCAGCGCCTCGGCCATCGTAACGTATGAAGACTGCCCACAGAAATTCAAGTTCAGCCACTACCTGAAGATTCCGACGGGACCGCAGCCGGCGCTGACCTTCGGCAACATTATGCACCAGTGCGTGCGCCGGTACTTCGAGCTGCGCAGGCAGGGCCCGGTGAAATTCGAACAACTGCAGGCGCACTTCGAGCAAATCTGGAAAAGTGCGGGCTTTCAGGATCAATACCAGGAGCAGGCATACAAAAGGGCGGGGCTCGAGCAACTGCGCATTTTCGTGAAGAACCACGAAACCAGCACGACGCTTCCACTCGGCATGGAGGTGCACTTCGCGCTCGACTTGGGCGACGTGGTGCTGGAAGGGCGCATCGACCAGATCAATCCACTTCCAGATCGCGCCGTGGAACTGGTGGATTACAAGACGGGTCGGCCGCCTTCGCAGAAGGACGCTGACAAAAGCCTGCAGCTCTCCGTGTACGCACTGGCCGCACGCGACCAGATGCAACTGAATCCGGCGAGGCTCACGTTCTACAGCCTGACCCATAACGAGGCGGTCTGCAGCGTGCGGACGCCCAAGGATCTGGATGCGGTGATCGGAGAGACCCGCGAAGTGGCCGCGCAAATCCGGCAACAACTGTTTCCACCCAGACCCGGCTTTGTGTGCAGGTATTGTGACTACGTGATGATCTGCCCGGCGCACGAAGAAACCTTCTAGCGAGATTTCAGTTATCATCTGGTCTCGGAGAACCGAGGTGATCCCCATGAACTCGATCCTGCTGCTCGCGCTGGGCGTCGCTCTGGGCGCTGTGATCGGCTGGTTGCTGGCGGCGGTCCGCACCAGGTCGGAACTGGTCAAATCTCAGGTTGATGCCGAAGGCCGCGTGAGGGCGGCGGAAAGCACGCTCCAGGAAGTACGCGCGCAAGTGGGCGCGCTCCAAACGTCGCTCGACGGCCGCGAGAGGGAACTGGGCGCACTGCAGCAGAAGCTCCGTGAAGAAAGCGAGCAGAAGGTCAAGGCGCAAACGGAACTCGAACAAGTCAGGAGCGCGCTCGCGGATTCGAATGAATTGCGGGAGCGCCTGAAGACCGAAGGTGAATTACGCGTTGCGGCGGAAACTAAGCTGCGCGAGGCACAGGTGAGTCTGGAAGAGCAGAAGAAATTGCTGGAGGAGGCGAAGAAGAACCTGACTGATACCTTTCAGGCGCTTTCCGCCGAAGCGCTGAAGAGCAACAACCAAGCCTTCATCGCGCTGGCGCGCAGCACATTTGAAACCTTGCAGGCGCAAGCCAAGGGCGATTTGGAGACGCGGCAGGAAGCCATCGATGCGCTGGTGCAGCCGCTGAAAGAGGCCCTCACGCGCTACGAGCGGCAAATTCAGGAGATGGAGCAGACGCGGCAGAAAGCGTACGGCACGCTCGACGAGCAGCTCCGTTCGCTGCAGCAAACCAATCAAGAGCTTCGCAAGGAGACCGACAATCTGGTGCACGCGCTGCGCATGCCGCTCACGACGCGCGGCCGCTGGGGCGAGCTCACCTTGCGGCGCGTAGCGGAGCTGGCAGGCATGTCAGAGCATTGCGATTTCACCGAGCAGGAGACGCTGACATCGGAATCGGGCCGGCAGCGCCCGGACATGGTAGTGCACTTGCCGGGGGGGCGGCGCATCGCGGTGGACGCCAAAGTTCCACTGCAGGCGTTCATCGACGCGGTGAACGCCACCGAGGAGAAGGAACGCACCGACGCGCTGGCGCGCCACAGCCGGCTGGTGCGCGACCACATGAACCAGCTCGCCGCGCGCAGCTACTGGGAACAACTCGACCCGGCGCCGGAACTGGTGGTGTTGTTTCTGCCGGGAGAGTCTTTCTTCAGCGCCGCCCTGGAGCAGGACCGCACGCTGATCGAAGACGGCATGGAAAAGAAGGTGGTGCTGGCAACGCCCACCACCCTTATTGCTCTGCTGCGCGCGGTGGCTTATGGATGGCGACAGGAGAAGATCGCGGAGAACGCACAGGCGATCAGCGATCTCGGCAAAGACCTCTACGACCGCATCCGCACGTTCCTGGGCCACTTCAAGACTATGGGCGGATCGCTCGAGCGGGCAGTGGACTCTTACAACAAGGCCGTGGGTTCAATGGAGAGCCGCGTGTTGCCGTCGGCGCGGAAGTTCAAGGAACTGGGCGCGGCAACGGGCGAGGAAATTCCGGAACTTGAACCAGTGGATGAAGCGCCGCGTGCGCTGGCGGCACCGGAGAGAGAATTGAAGGAGTGAATTCGCTTGCGCGCTGATCGTGCAGTCTTGGGGAAAGCTTGTCGCATGCCAGGGCGCCAAGCCGCACAGAACGAGGGGAAAGGCTGGGTGATCGCGACTTCTGGCGCCGCGTGCGCAACGAAACGGGTGGACGACTCAGGGCACTCGATGGAATGCGGGGGAATGGAATCCTGCGATGCGGGCGAAAGATCAGAACGCGCCCGAAAAAACTTCGGGGGTGCATCGCTGCACCCCCGAAGGTTCCTTTCCGATTTCCGAAAGAGGCTTACCTCTTCTTCTTGGCTTTCTTTTTCGCTGCCATTCTATTCTCCTCACTTCCTGAATTTTCCCGCCAGCGTTGCTGGCGGAGCGCGTATACAATCATCATGTATAGATTCACCGAATTATCTTGTCAAGAGGAAAGTGATTGGTGACGGCGAAAAAGTGAGGCGCGAGAAAATTGTAGGGATGACCGCGTGCGAGGCCGCAAAGGACGTTCGCGCGGGGCGGAGGGCGGAGAAAGGCGTCGCAAGGCACGACGCGCGCGGGTCCGGAGGCGGATTCGCGGCTCTTCTACACGGTCCCAAGGTAACGTGCGTTGCAAGGTCGGGGACTAGGACGGCGGTCTGCAAGGCGCGATCGACGAGCAGGGCCTGACGCGAATCCTTCCGATCGCATCCAACGAAGAGGGGATGAGCGCCCCAAGGATGAAGATGCACACCCCAAACAAATCACCAGGACGTCGACCGTTCACTAGGCGATACATCACCTGCTCACTCTGCACTCTGTTGTCGGCCGCATCTCTCGCCAGCGCGCAGGAGAAGCAACAACTTCCTGCCCCCGGCGAGACGCTGAAAGTCACCACGGCAGTCGTCAACGTTTACGCGGTCGTGAAGCAGAAGAACGGGCGGTTGGTTCCCGACCTCAACAAAGACGCCTTCCTCCTCGAAGAGGACAAGCAGCCGCAGGTCATCCGTTATTTTGCCCGCGAGACCGACACACCGCTGACTATGGGCATCCTGGTGGACACCAGTCCCAGCCAGGGGCGCGTGCTCGAGGTAGAGAAAGAGGAGGCTAAGGCGTTTCTTCGGCAAATCCTGCGCCCCAAGGATCTCGCCTTTGTGCTTCACTTCGATGTGCAGGTGGAACTCCTGCAGGATTTCACGGCGGACCTCCGCCTGCTCGACAAGGCAATCGATGAGAACGTGATCAATGGCGGTGGGGTCGGCCCCACACCGGGACCTTTTCCCACCAGCGACACGGGCGGGGCGACGCACCTTTACGACGCAGTTTACCTGTCGTCGCGTGAACTGCTCAAGAACGAAATCGGTCGCAAAGTTCTCATCCTGCTCACGGACGGCGAAGACCAGGGCAGCAAGATTAAACTGGAGCAGGCGCTCGAGGCGGCGCAGCAATCTGACATCATCATTTATTCCGTCGCCATCATCGACCGCTCGTTCTACTACAGGCAGATGGGGGGATTCAGCGGGGACTCGGTGCTGAGGAAGCTTTCCGAGGATACCGGCGGCCGGGTAATTGAAGTCAATCGCGCCAAGGACGCCAGCGCTGCTTTCCAGCAGATCGCCGACGAACTTCGCACGCAGTATCTGCTCGGCTATACGCCCGCCAACACCAAACTGGACGGAACCTATCGGAAAATCCAGGTCAAGGTCCGACAGGGCGATTACAAAGTCCAGGCCCGCCGCGGATATTATGCACCGGAAGGATAGTGAATTAGGGTATACTGAGCTGGTGGCAAGGAACGGGCAAAGTCCCGGACGCGCCGGGAGCCGGCGACGCCACTACTGCGAGGGTGCGAAGTAACCCGTCTTGGCGCGGACGCGCAGGCTCTTTTCCAGAGGCTGAATCGAGATGTTGCGGAAGGTTCCGTCGTGTGCGGAGTTGGTGGAGACGTAAGCCAGGCTGTACTGGCTGCGCAGCTCGCGCGCGATCTCCTGGAAATTCACCGCCAGTTCGCTCGCTTCAAAGGGAAAGAAAGCGCGCCCGCCGGTTTCTTCCGCCAACCGCCGCAGCACCTTATCCCCGCGAGCCTCCGTGCCGCTGCGGTTTGTGCTGATCGTGAAGATCGTCACTTCCGCACGCTGTGCCATCGCCAACGCTTCCTCGCGCGTGTGCTCGCTCTGGTTGTCCTGGCCGTCGCTGATGACGATCATCACCCGGCGCAGGTAAGGCTCCGGTGGGGGGAAGAAGAGCATTTTCTCTTTGCAAGAGAAGAACAACGCATCGTAAAGACTGGTGACGCCACCGGCTTGCAGGTCGCGAATGGCATTGGCGAGTTTCTCCGTGTTGTCGGTGTAGTCCTGAATCAGTTGTGGCTCCACGTCGAACCCCACCACGAACGCCATGTCCTTGCCCCTACGGATCGTCGTGTTGAGGAAATCGATGGCGGCTTCCTGCTCAAAGCGCAGCCGGTCGCGGATGCTGTTGCTGGTGTCGATCAGGATGGCGATGCGCAGGGGCAGGTCTGATTCGCGGCTGAAATAGCGGATCGTTTGCGGCTTGCTGTCTTCGAAGACATTGAAGTCGTCCTTGGTCATATGGATGACCAGGCGATTCTTCCTGTCGGTCACGGTCATCAGCACGTTGACCAGCTCGACGCGAACCCGGATGGTCTGAGAACCGGAGGGTGGTTGCGGCGCGGCCGGAGGCGCGCTAGGCTTGGCGTCTTGCGCCACCAGCCACCCCGCAAGGGCGCAGAGCAAAACCACAATCGCGAGAACCCTCTTTATCATGGGATGACTCCGCCTCGAGCCAAGAATTATAGGCGGCGCTCGGAGAACCGTCAATGAGCACCGAGGAGCTCGGTCAGACGGACGCGGGCTGAGAGTTGAACTCCTCTCCGCCTCGTTTCTTATAGCTGCGGCGCCACCGCACACCTGCTCAGTTGGAGGCTGCGTCGGGGGCAGCCGGTGGCCCCTCCACACGCCTTTTGCCGAGCAGCCGATTCTCGAGCCGGCGCAGCCAACCTGGGTGCGCCGCGACCTCGCCGCGTTCGAACTTGTAGTCGACGCAGGTGGCGGCTTCCAGCCCCATGCGTACCAGGGCCTCGATGTCAAGCCCGGACTCCGCCCCGTCGAGTTCCTGGGGGCGCGCGAAAATCGCGGGAGCGCGTGGTAGGAAGCGCGGACAGCAATCTTCGAACGGCTCGCAAGAAATCTTGTAGGTGCCAATCTGCCGCGCCAGCCGGAGGATTTCCGATTTGTCGTCGCCGGCGAGCGGCCGATAGACGGGCAGGTCAAGCCCACGATCGATGGCCGTGAGGTTGTGCAGTGTTTGTGAGGCCACCTGCGAGACGCTGTCGCCCGTGACGAGGCCCAGGGCGCGCTCGGCGCGCGCAATCTCCCGCGCGATGCGCGCCATCATGCGGCGATAGAGCAACACGCGGTAGCTCTCGTGCGCGCCGGCCACGATCTGCCGCTGCACGGCGTCGAAAGGAATCAGATACAGGCGCGACGTGAACTGATAGGGCGTGAGCGTGCGGACTAGGTCTTCCGCCACGCCGCGCGAAGAATTGCACGACGGGGAGGGGTTGCCGAAGAAATGCACGAAGGTGACGTGGCACCCGCGTCGCATCATCTTATACGCCGCCACGGCGGAATCGAACCCGCCGGAAAGCAGCGCCACCAGACGCCCGCTGGTGACAGCGGGCAGGCCGCCCGCGCCCTCCACACGGTCGGCGTAAAGGAACGCCCTCCCCGGAACGATCTCAACGTGACAGGTCACCTCGGGCTCGTCGAGCTTGACGCGCACGCTTGCGTCGCGGGCGCGCAGATGTTCCAGCACGACGCGGCCCAGCTCGCGCTCCAGCTCCATGGAGTTCATGCCGTAGGCCGAGTCCGCGATCTTGGCGCGCACGGCGAAATTGCGAGGGTTTTTCTCCGCCATCATCTCGCACGCCGCCGGGCCGAGCGCGACGAGCGGGCTGGGCACTTCGCGGGCCAGGGCAATGTAGGCGAGACCGAAAACCCGACGCAGGCGCTCGACTATCCGGGGAAGGGAGGCTTCGTCGCCGGGCGTGAGGACGAGACGCTCGGAGATGCTCTCAAGTGACTCGACGGGCAGGTCGGCCACACTCTGCCGGATGGCGGCGCGCAGCCGGCTGAGAAAGTAATTCTTGTTTCCGCCTTTCAGCCAGATTTCGTGATAGTGAAGGATGAGGACTTGCTTCATGCGACGGCGTCTCGATCCGAGGCCGCGAAGATTGGCTAAGCCCGCGGGTGCTCCGAGCAGAACTTAGAATATCGGTTTTCGCCGGAGGCCGCAAGCAAAGGCACGAGGAGCGGGGTCGGAGAAAACTGGAGGTTGACCGCGCGGCGGTCGCCAGAAAGGCGTCCGGCAGGGCCTGGACGCTCGCTACTTGACACATCTTCCCTGGGCCAGTACGATGCCAGGCAACCAAGGTTTCTCTCCGGGACTAACCTTCGAGATGAGGTGCACTATGGCCGCAGTCAGCTCACGTCGTATCGCGTTGGGTACGCTGGTGGGAGGAGCAGTTTGGGGAATCTGGAGCACGGTCGTCAATATGGTGATCCTAGCCCCGAAATACGCATTCGCGCAAAAGACGGGATTAGTTTTGGCCCAGCCGCGCTATCCGCTCTTTGTGGTTTACTGGTTCATTACGCTATTCGTGCTGACCTACATTCTCACCTGGGTGTACGTGTCGGTACGCAGCACACTGGGAGCTGGGCCCGTCACCGCACTGCGGGTGGGATTCCTGGTGGGCTTCGTGAGCGGTTTCCCCATCAGCCTGTCGCTGGCAACGTGGGCGCCGTTCAGCCGCGCCATCCCGCTCTGGTGGATGCTCGACCTCTGGGTGGGCTCGATGCTGGCCACGCTGGTTTCGGCTTGGCTCTATAAAGAGACGTAGCACCAACTCCTCGCGTTACAACCATGCTGCGACTGCCGCGCGCGATGACTACGTGCAGCCGGCGGACGAGCGCGACGTACGTCCCGCTCCAGGATTTGGTGGGGCAGCATCCCTTACCCGAAGGTGGACGGGCGGGGTCACTCCGTCAGGGAAAACTCCAGCTTGTTGCCGGATTGATCAATGCGGTCCAGCCGCACGCGCACGCGTTCGCCGAGGTGGAGAGCGCGGTGGGTGCGCTGGCCGATGATGGCGCGTTGGCGCTCGCGGTAGACGTAGTAGTCGTCGCCGAGGGTGGCGAGAGAAACAAAACCTTCCACGAACAGGTCGGTCAGCTCCACGAAGAATCCGTACTTGGTCAGGCTGATGATGAGGGCGTCGAACTCATCCCCGACGTGCTGCGCCATGAAGGAGACTTTCTTCCATTCGATGAGCTCGCGCTCGGCGTCAGCGGCACGACGTTCGGCCTCCGACGTCGCCACGCCAAGGGCGTGGAGTTCCTGCGGAACCACGAATGCGCCGCCCGGGATGGTGTGGCCGGTGACGGGCGCTCCACGGCTGGTCGAAACCGTGGTGGCGCGCCTGTCCATTGCTGCGCGACCACGGGGAGGCTGCAGGGGAGCATCCTGGCGGGCCCCCGCCGCGGTGCGGACTCGTTGGTCTGCAGCGCTCTCGACAACGCGGGCGCTGCCACCTTCCCTCTCGAGTGCGGCCTTCAGAATCCGATGCACGATGAGGTCGGGATAGCGGCGGATCGGTGAAGTAAAGTGGGTGTAGGTTTGCGCCGCGAGCGCGAAATGGCCGACGTTCTTTTCCGAGTAGCGCGCTTGTTTCAGCGATCGCAGCATCAAAAAGGAAAGGATGCGCTCTTCGGGTTTTCCCTCCAGGCGCTGGGTCAGCCGCTGATAGTGACGCGGGCTGATCTCCAATTCCTTGACGTCCAACCGCTCGAGGAAGCGCGGATAGCGGTCGCGCTCGTCGCGTTTGCTCGTGCGCAGACGCTGCGCAGCAGGCAGTTCCACGCCCAGTGAGTAGCCGAACGTCGCGGCGATCTCTTCAAACTCCAAAACCTTTCTCGGGTCCGGCTTCTCGTGGATGCGATAGAGCGAAGGAATTCCCCGGCGCTCAAGATAAGCGGCCACGGCTTCGTTGGCGGCGAGCATGAATTCTTCAATGACGCGGTGTGCGATGTTCCGTTCCGAGCGCGTGACGCCCACCATGCGGCCGAACGCGTCGAACTCAATGAGCGGCTCGGGCAAGTCGAAGTCAATGGAGCCGCGCTCCTCGCGCCGCCGGTTGAGAATCAGCGCGAGTTCCTCCATGAGTTTGAAATTCTGGATGAGCGCCGCATAGCGTTGGCAGGCGGTGGGCTCGCCCACCAGGATATCGCGCACCGCCGTGTAGGTCATGCGCTCGGCGCTGCGGATGATTCCCGGCCTGAGTTCGAATTCGACGATGCGCCCCTCGGGGTCGATTTCCAACAGCGCTGACATCACCAATCGGTCGACGTGCGGGTTCAGGCTACAAATGCCGTTCGAGAGGTCGAGCGGCAGCATAGGCACGGCACGGTCGGGGAAATACACGGAAGTGCCGCGCAGGCGCGCCTCGCGGTCGAGCGCCGAGCCGGGCCGCACGTAGTGCGCCACGTCCGCGATGTGAACGTGCAGAAGATAATTCCCCCACGGGAGGCGCTCCGCGTGAACGGCGTCGTCAAAATCCTTGGCGGTCTCGCCGTCGATGGTGACGATAGGCAGGCCGCGAAAATCGCGGCGGCCTGCGCGGTCGTGCTCGGGGATGTATTGCGGCGTGGCGCTTGCCTCCGCCAACACCTCCGCGGGAAAGCGATGCGGCAAGTGGAATTTGCGGATGACGATTTCAACGTCCACGCCGAATTCGTGGCGCCGGCCGAGAATTTCTATGACGCAGCCGCGCGGCAACTCGGCGGGACGTGGAAAGCTGGTGAGCTCGACATCCACGATCAGGCCTTCCAGGTCACGCGCCGTGCGGCGGGCTTTCGTTTCCGGCCCCGTAACTTTGCCTTCCGACTCGCCCCCAAATTGCCGGTCGCGAGTGCGGGGCTTCACTCCTATCGGACCCTCGCCGTCAAGTCCCTCGCCGCGCGGCCACTCCTGCCCGCGCGGAATGACGATCTCGAACGGGATGCGGTGATCAAAGGGGAGAACGTAGTTGTATCGCGCGCCGCAATGGAACTGGCCCACCACGGTCTTCTGCGCGCGCTCGGTGACACGCAGGATGCGGCCTTCCACACGCCCGTCAGGCTTGGCGCGAAGTCCCTGGACTTCCACGCGGTCGCCGTGCATGGCCGAGCCCATGCCGTCGGAGGAGATGTAGATGTCGAGGTCGGTGCCGGCCAGGGGCGCGTCGGGCACTACAAACCCATAGCCATCGCGATGGCCGATCAGGCGGCCGCTCACGACATTCATCCCGCGCACCCGCGCGGGCGGCACGCCGCCGGGGGGAGCAGGCGCAGGATTCTCCGTAGCGGCGGGACGGTCCTTGTGCGCCAGTGCGAAGTGGTTCTTCTTCAGGTAAACGATACGGCGATGGCGGGAGAGATCTTTCAACGCGCTCTTGAGCTCGCGCGCCTGACTCGACCGCAAGCCGAGCTCGACAACCAGCTCGCGAAGCCGAAACGTCTTACGGGGATCGCGCTCGAAGATTTTGAGAATCTCTTGCTGTGATGGGAATTCGCGCATTGAGGTGCTCGACTTATAATACCATCCGCTGCCAGGCCGCGCGACTTCGAGCGGCTCGGGTCAAATCGCTTGCCCCCGACTGGTGCCGACGTGAAAGCGGGAGTTCACGTCGGCGACGCTGTTACTCGGGTCTGACTCCCTCGCAGAATCCGACTGCGGAGATCTGAGATGGACGACCGCGTGCTTTCCCTGCTTTGTGACCCCGCCACGCACGAGCGGCTTGAAATACTCCGCGAGCCCTCCCCCCATGGGGGCGAGCAAGTCCTCCTGGTGAACCCCCGCTCCGGGCGGAGGTTTCCTATCTGCGAGGGCATTCCCTGCTTCCTGGATCCTTCCGAGGTTTCGGGGCTTAACTGGAAGTATCAAAAGTTCTATGACCGAATTGCCCCCGGATATGACGCTGCCGCGAAGGTCTATAGCTTCTTCGCCGGGCAGAGTCTGCTTCGAATGCGCCAGGGTTTCTTGGAGGAGATCGAGGTCAAGGAAACCGGGCGCGTCCTGGAAGTGTCGGTGGGCACGGGGCTGAATATTCCCTTTCTTCCCCAGACGGTGGAATTCTACGGACTCGACATCTCCTGGGGCATGCTTCGAAAATGCCGAAGGAACCTTAAGAGCTGGAGGCGCGAAGCCCACCTTTCCCTCGGTGCCGCCGAAGAGCTACCCTTCCAGGACGAGGTGTTCGACGTGGTCTTTCACTTTGGAGGAATCAACTTCTTCACTGACAGATCGCGGGCGATCAGCGAGATGATCCGCGTGGCCAAGCCCGGCACAAAGATCGTCATTTCCGACGAGACTGAAAAACACGTCAAAAGTCAGTACGAGAAGGTGCCGCTTGCCGGGAAATACTTTCAAAACCGAAAGGAGACGGTCCGAGCGCCGATTGAGCTGGTGCTAGCCTCTATGCTCGATGTGCGGCTGAAAGAATTCCGTGCGGGGAGGATCTACTGCCTGACTTTCCGCAAACCGGAAGTTGAAAACCAGCCGGTGCCGAGACCGGTGCTGAAGGTGGGACTTGGGGCGTGCTTGCTTTCTGGGGGTTGGGCCGGCGCGGTGACGTCCGGCGATTTCAGGCGGATAGACGTATGCTACCCCACCTGCTCCCGATATCCCCGGCACCGCAGGAATTCCACGAACACGCTCACCCCCCCGAGGCGTCACCGCCCGCCGCGCCCCCCGCAGGGCTACTTTCTCCTTATCCCCATGCACAGCGTTTTCTCGTTGCGCTGTGCCTCTCCGGCGATTGTGTCTAACCGACTTAAAGTCAATGGATTAGAATGGGATAATGCTCCCCACATTCGTTTTCGGGTGTCAAGCTCCCCACGAAACCTGCCGATAATAAGACTGAATTAGTGTTGGTTTGTAGTCAGTCGTGCGTTAGACGACCGCCGCCATGAAAGCTATCGAATGTCAGTCCGGCGGGACTCAAGGAAGGAGTGATTATGGACGAGGGATTCGGCAGGCCTGTAGAAATCCTCTTGGTAGAGGACAACCCGGGGGATGTGCGGCTGACGATCGAGGCTCTCCGCGACGCCAAAGTCAGCAACCATTTGACCGTGGCGCCGGATGGAGTGGAAGCAATGGCCATGCTGTGCGGCACGCCCCCGCACAGAGAAGCGGGTCATTTTGATCTGATTTTGCTGGACCTCAACCTCCCCAAGAAGAACGGACGCGAAGTATTGGCAGACCTCAAGAGCGACCCTGAACTCAAACGTATCCCGGTGGTCATCCTCACAACCTCCGAGGCCGATGAGGATATCCTCAAGACCTATGACCTTCACGCCAACTGTTATGTCGCCAAACCGGTGGGGTTCGAGCAGTTTATGCAGGTGGTCAGGTCGACAGAACATTTCTGGCTCTCCGTGGTGACGCTACCAGGAAGGACAAGCAATGTTTATCAGTTCGATCCGAACGCTGCTGATTGAGGATAACCCGGCCGACGCCCGAGTGATCCGCGAGGCGCTGGCCGAAGTTCCGGACGCGGCGTTCGAAGTTGAGTGGGCTGAGGGGCTGGCCAAGGGCCTGGAAAGACTGGAGGGGGAGGCCGTGGACCTGGTGTTGTTGGATCTTCACCTGCCGGAGAGCCGGGGCTTAGCCACCTTTACGACCACGCAAGCGTGCGCACCTGACGTCCCCATCATTGTGTGGACGGGGTTGGATGATCGCGAACTGGCCCTGAAGGCCGTCCGGGACGGAGCCCAGGATTATTTGGTAAAAGGACAAGTCGAGGGCCCATCCCTGGTGCGTTCGATGCAGAACGCGGTGGTGAGGCATCGCATGCAGCGGGAGACGGATGGCCACACCTCGAAAGACGAACTTACCGGTCTTTATAACCGCCGGGGCTTTCTCGCGCTGGGCGAACAACTCTTGCGGCTTGCCGATCTGGCCAAGCGCACATTGACCTTGGTTTATGCTGACGTCGACGGGCTGGAAAAGATCAACCAAGCTTTTGGGCGCGAGAAAGGGGATGCCGCGTTGCGAGACATTGCCGAGGCGCTTCGCGCCGCATTTCCCAAATCCGACCTCCTGGCTCGGATAGGCGGGGACGAATTCGCCTCGATGTGCTCTGGCTTTTGTGGCCGCCGCATGGGGGAAGCCAAGGCCATGTTCGAGCAAGCCCTGCGAACCCGCTACAGCCCGGGAGAGCGGCCGTATGCCTTGGCGGTGAGCTGGGGAGTTTCCGGCTACGATCCGACCGCCCCCTGCTCGATGGCCACGTTGATCAAGCGCGCCGAGGCACAAGCACGCGCTGATTCCCGAAGGCCTGTGGGGTGAGGAGAAGCCATCTCCAGCCCTGCTTCTCGCGGCTCGCCTCGCCCGCGCTGCCGGTGCGGTGGTTCCTTCTCAACCGCTTCCTCGCACCAGGGGTGGTACAGAGGGTATCAACTCATGTATGGGTCTTTGATGAAGAGGGCGCGGGTCGGCTTCGGGGCGGCACTGCTCATTCTCACCTTTATCAGTGTGACCTCTTATCGTGCTGCTGGTGACTCGATCGCGGCTGCACGCTGGGTGGCCCAAACCCATGAAACCGTCGGAATGCTGGCAGCCTTCCGGTCAGACCTACTGGATGCCGAAAGCGCCGTTCGCGGTTACGTCATTTCTGGGGATCAAAGGTTTCTGCAACCCTACGAAGTGTCACGCCGGAAGATTTGGCTGGATCTCTTCCATCTGCGCCAGATGATGGCCGGTAGCCAGCCTCTGCAAAAACAGCTCGACGAGCTGGAGGCCCTAGTCACGACGCGACTCCGTCTACTCGAAGGAAGCATCCATCTGGTCAAGGTCGAAGGTCCCAGGCATCCCGACCTTGTCGTGCAGGCGGACAAAGGCAGGGAAGTAATGGAACAGGCTCAGAACCTGATTGCCGTGTTGCGAGCCGTCGAGAACGACAGTCTGCCCCAGGGGACCGACCATGCGGCCACCGCTGCCCGCCGGGTAAAAGGCATCATTGTCTTCGTGAATGCGCTGGCTATTGGGCTGGCGGCTGTGGCCATGCTCAGTATCCGCCGGGAAGTCGCCGCCCGCACGCGCGCCGAGCACGAAATCAGTGAGCTCAACATGAGCCTGGAGCAGCGGGTCCGGGACCGTTCTGCAGAGGTGGAAGCATCCCGAGCAGTTCTGGAACAAAAGGCTCAGGAATTGACACGCTCCAACACCGAGCTGCAACAGTTCGCCTATGTTGCTTCGCATGATCTGCAAGAGCCCCTCCGCACGGTGGCCAGCTTCGCGCAGCTCCTCCAGAAACGTTATCGGGGCAAGCTCGACGCCAGTGCCGACGATTTCATCCACTACATCGTCGATGGCGCCACACGCATGCAGGGCCTCATTATTGACCTGTTGGCCTATTCGCGGGTGGGGAGGTTTGGCAAGGAGTTTGTGCCGACCGACTGTACGAAGGTCTTCGAGCAGTCGCTCAGCAATCTGCAGGCGGCCGTGGCGGAAAGCGGCGCCGTGGTGACTCATGACCGCTTGCCCACCGTCCAGGCCGACGGCACACAACTCGTCCAGTTGTTCCAAAACCTGATCGGCAACAGCATCAAGTTCCGCGACACTCAAACACCGCGCGTTCACGTTGCTGCGGAGCGGAAGGCATCGGAATGGGTCTTTTCGGTGAAGGACAACGGCAAGGGGATCGACCCCCAATACGCCGGCCGGATCTTCGAGGTCTTTCAGCGTTTGCACACCCGCACCGAATACCCCGGCAGCGGGATCGGCTTGGCCATCAGCAAGAAGATCGTGGAACGGCACGGAGGACGGATCTGGGTCGAGTCCCAACTCAACCAGGGGGCGACGTTCTTCTTCACTCTACCGGCATGACACGCCCGCCACTTCTCGTCAGGGTTGATCTTGCGGAGTACCTTTTCCTTCAACTAATTACGTCGGGCGAACTGCCTTATTCATGCGGGGAAGCGCGGGAGCCGGTTCCATCACGATGTTGCCCGCCTCGCGACGAAGCATAGCAGATCGGTGGGTGGCGTGCGACACGCCCTCGCCGTGATCCGTAAACACGAAAGATGGGTTCCTTACGAAGGATGGTGCCGAAGAGAGGACTCGAACCTCCACGCCCTGACGGGCACTACACCCTGAATGTAGCGCGTCTGCCAATTCCGCCACTTCGGCACGTGGAATTCCTGCTTAACTTGGGCAACTGGGCGCTTACGGGATCCAGGATCGCCTCAGCCACTATTTTTCATCTTGCCATTCGGGCAGACGCCTGTCAAGCAGGGCGCGGCATCCGCACGATGCCGAAATCCCTCTGTTTCTGAGATTGTAAACAGGGCTCCCGTCCGCCGGACCGGCCCCTGAGCTCGCTCGCGCCACCCGACGTTGGCTTGGCTCTCGACCCCTGCACGCTGGGAAATTTGTCGCCGGCAGCCCTAGTCGGCAGTAAACTTGCCCTGGTCACTCCGGCGTGGGAGGCTGAGGGCCGGGCGAATGCGTTATCACGGCCATCCCTGTCTCAGAAATCTCTGCCAAAAGAGGTTATCGTGAATCGCCTCATTCTCTTTAAGCAACAACTCTCGGTTGTTGCCGTCCTTTGCATCGCACTCGGTGTGAGCGCACCCGGCCTGCCAGTGGGAGCACCGGCGTGGCAATCCACGGGCATCGTGGATACGAGCGCCAGTCTTTACGCCAAGCTGCATCCTGTCCCCATCCGCGCCGTGAGCATGGGTGAGGGTTTCTGGGCGGCACGCATGCGGACGAACGTCGAGAAGAGTATTCCCAGCATGTTGCAGCTTTTGGAAGAGCACGGTGAGGTGGATAACTACCTTCGCCTTGCCGGCCGCTCCTCCGCGCCGCGCCGCGGGAGGGTCTCCACGGACGCCGACATTTATAAGTGGATAGAAGCGGCCGCGTTCGCGCTTCAGTCCGGCGATCGCCCCGAGCTTCGCGCCACGGTCAACAAGTTGATTGAAGACGTGCTGGCCGCGCAGGAGCCCTCCGGCTACCTGAACACCTATTACGTCGAAGATCACGCCCCGCTGCGTTTTGCCGAGATGTACCGGAGTCACGAGCTCTACTGTCTCGGGCATCTGCTGCAGGCGGCGATCGCTTACTATCGGGCCACGGGTGACCGTCGCCTGCTCGAGGGCGGCATCAAATACGTAAACTTTCTCCTCGATACTTTCGGTCCCCAGAAGCGCCCCGGATTGACCGGGCATCCGGAATTCGAGATGGCGCTAGTGGAGCTCTATCGCACCACCGGCGACCGCCGCTACCTCGACTTCGCCCACTATTTCCTGACCGGCGACGGCGGGCGGCTGGGTTTGACCGACGCGCAAATCACCTATCTCTTCAGCGGCATCCCGTTCACGTCGCGCCCCGAGTTCGTCGGTCACGCCGTGCGTGCTCTCTACGCCTCCAGCGGCGCCACGGACTACTTCCTCGAGACCGGGGACCCCGCTTACCGTCAAACCCTGGACCGGCTCTGGCAGGACCTGGTCGACCGCAAGATGTACATCACGGGTGGAGTAGGGTCGCAGTCGGAACATGAATCGTTCGGACCGGCCTACGATTTGCCCAACGCTCGCGCCTACGCCGAAACCTGCGCGGCCATCGCCAGCTTCATGTGGAATTGGCGCCTGCTGGCCGCCAGTGCCCAGGTGCGCTATGCGGACGTCATGGAGCGCGCTCTATACAATGGGATCAACTCCGGCATGTCACTCTCGGGCACGCTTTATTGCTACACCAACCCCCTGGAATCGAACGGAGACAGGGAATTCCGCAATCCTTGGTACGACACCCCCTGCTGCCTTTCAAATATCGAGCGCACTTTCGCCGCGCTGCCCGGCTATTTTTACAGCACCAGCCCCGCGGGTGTTTACGTGCATTTCTTCCACGCCTCTACGCTTGACTGGCACCTGGAAAACGGAACCGGTCTGAAACTGAGCCAAGAGACGAATTACCCCTGGGGTGACGCCGTCACGCTGAAGTTGAACCCCGCCGTGCCCTCCACGTTCAGCGTCTTTGTGCGGATACCCGGTTGGTCACGCGAGACGAAGGTTTCCGTCGATGGCCAGCCGCTCGCGCGGCTGGCCAAGCCGGGCGAGTACTTGGAAATCCACCGCGAATGGAAACCCGGCGACGTAGTGCGTGTGCAATTCGACATGACGCCGCGGCTCACCGTGGCCAATCCTCGCGTACGCGATGATGTGGGCAAGGTGGCGGCCGAGCGCGGGCCGCTGGTCTATTGCCTTGAGCAGGTGGATCTGGGCGCAGAGACTTCGGTCTTTGACGTGGATCTTCTCCAGGAAGGTCCCGACGCCGGCAAGGCGTTCCGTTCGGAGTACGACGCCGATCTGCTGGGAGGGATTGTCATCCTGCGTCATCCCGGAGTTGTTTTGCGGAAGCCGTCTTCGCAAGAACCTTTGTACAGTACTTTTGAAATGGGGGATCGGGCGTCCGCGGAGAAGATCGACCTGACCCTCATTCCGTACTATGCGTGGGGAAATCGCGGGCGCGGCCCGATGGAAGTGTGGGTGCCGGTTGCCGGCTCCGCGGGCGGCGCGGCCGGGCGCACCGGCAGCCGCTGAGCGTACCTTTCTGCTTACCGGAAGATCCAGCGGATCAGCAGGCCGAGCGCGGCGAGGAATTTCACGCCGTCCAGTGCGGTGAACGACCCGTGCAGCGCCCAGAAGCGCGGCATGACGGACGGAGGAGGATTGCGCGGAACGAAGTCAATGCTCCGTCCGAGCGAGATAATCAACGGTGTGATCACGAACGTCAAGATCACCGACAAGGCCAGCATGGTTGCGGCTGCGCCCATGCCCACCGCATCGCGCGGCGTCTGCTGCCAGAGCAACAGAAACAAAATCACTCCCAGTGCGATCTGCAGCGCGCCGTAGCCCCAGAAGAGGGTGCGATTGATTTCGGAAGCCAGATAGCGCAGCACGACGCGTGTCGAGCCTTCGCCTAAGGGCTTGGTGGCCTCCAGGAATTGCGGGTTCGCCCGCCTGAACACGCGATCGACGGTTGCGAAGCTCTTGGTCGCCGCAAACCACATGCACAGCGTGGACACCAGCCACGCGCTCAGAATCGCCACTGCCAACACCTGCGTCCGTCCCATCAGATTCTCCGCCCGGAAGGCTTGATTCTACCGCTTTCGCTCGGGTAAGCTTGCGCCCGCATTATAGCGCAAGGCTTCGGGAACCTTGCCTTGCTGGCGCGAGGTCATCGCGCCGCGTGCGGAGCCTCCACGAAGTCCGCACCTTCTAAACCCCACAGGTGTCACATGCCCAGCGAATACGATGTGGTCATCATCGGCGCCGGCCACAACGGCTTGGTCACGGCAGGTTATCTCGCGCGTGCGGGCTTGCGCACGCTGGTGCTGGAATGCCGTCGCGTGGTGGGCGGCGCGTGCGTGACGGAAGAAGTTTTTCCCGGTTACAAATTCTCCACGACCTCTTATCTCTGCAGCCTGATGCAGGAGAAAGTCACCAAGGACCTGGGGCTTGAAAAGTTCGGCTTCGCGGTCTATCCCAAAAACCCTGCCTTCTTCAGCCCTTTTCCCGACGGCCGCTACCTGATCCTGTGGTCCGACACCGGGAAGACCTGCGACGAGATCCGCAAGTTTTCCGCGCGCGACGCCGAGCAGTACCCGCATTATGAGGAGTACCTTGATCGCCTGGTGCGCTTCATCGAGCCGCTGCTGCTTGAAACACCGCCGGACATCGCGCCACGCGGCTTCGACGACTGGCAGAAGCTGGCGGGCTTGGGCCGCCGCGTCATAAGGATGCCCGCCGAAGAACTGGTCGGCCACCTGCGCATCCTTTCGCAAAGCGTAGAGGATTTTCTCGACCCGTGGTTCGAATCGGAGCACCTCAAGGTGGTGCTCGCCACCGATGGCGTGATCGGCACCAAAGGCGGCCCCTATACGCCCGGCACGGCTTACGTGCTCTTCCATCATTGCATGGGCGGGGTGGGCGGCAAGCGCGGCCTGTGGGGATTCGTGCGCGGCGGCATGGGCGGCCTCACGCAGGCGATGGCCGCGTCGGCCGAATCCGCTGGGGCCGAGATTCGCACCGGCGCGCGTGTTGTGCGCATCCTCACGAAGGATAGCCGCGCGCACGGCGTTGCGCTGGCAAGCGGGGAAGAAATTCGCGCCCGCGTCGTCGCCTCGAACGCCGATCCCAAAGTCACTTTCCTGAAGCTCCTCGAGGAGCGCGAGCTTCCCGGGGATTTCTTGGCCGCGATTCGCGCTCTCAAGATCGAAGGCGTCTCGATGAAAATCAACTTGGCGCTCGACGGCCTGCCGGACTTCACCTGCCTGCCCGGCACGGCCGTCGCGCCGCATCATAAGACCACCATTCACATCTGCCCCACGCTCGAGTACATCGAGCGCGCCTACGACGATTCCAAGTACGGCCGCCCGAGCGCACGGCCCATGCTCGAGATCACCATCCCCACGACCTACGACTCGACGCTCGCACCCGAGGGCAAACACGTAATGAACGTCTTCCTGCAGTACACGCCTTACGCGCTTTCGCCCGAGGTGGCTCCGAGCTGGCACGCCATCAAGGAAAGCTACGCTGACCGGGTGATGGAGATGATCGAAGAGTACGCTCCGGGCTTCAAAAGCCGCGTACTGCATCGCCACGTGCTGTCGCCGCTGGATCTCGAAGAGGAGTACGGCATGACGGGCGGCAACATCTTCCACGGCGAGATGAGCGTGGACCAGCTCTACTTCCTGCGCCCCGCGCCCGGCTGGGCCAAGTACCGCACGCCGATTCGAGGACTTTACCTCTGCGGCTCAGGCACGCACCCGGGCGGCGGCGTGATGGGCGCGCCCGGCCACAACGCCGCGCGCGAAATCCGGAAGGATTGGAAGAAGCTCAAGCGCGGGTGAACCGCTGCGAAACGCTAGCTCGTCCGCGAACTGTCGTCCGTGGCCGCCACGGCCACCAGGAACCCCTGCCAAATCAGAACCTTGGCGCGTCGTTGCGCGGGATGATACCCTTAGCGGAGGTTTCTCGATACCGGCCGGTAGCCGGAACTCCAGAGCTTGCCCGGGGCGGCTCACGGCGCAGGACTTCGCTCGTCTAAACTCTGAGACGGTCATTTACGTATAACCGATAAGAAACGAGTTTGAAAGGAGAAGGCCTTTATGAAGTCTCACCGCTTGCTCCCCCTGGGAATTCTGACGCTCGCTGCCATGGTTTTGTGCCTCGGCGCGCCCGCCCGCGCCGCGGATGGGCATTTCGAGCGCACCTTACAGGTCTCTGGCCCCGTGGAGCTCGATGTCCAGACGGGCTCCGGAACCATCGACGTGCACACGGGCGACAGCGCGACCGTACGCGTCGCCGGCACCATCCGGGCCGCGGGCAGCTGGCACGACGGCGCCGACGCGGAAAAGAAAGTCCGCTACCTCGAAGCCAACCCACCCATCGAGCAGCACGGCAACATCATCAAGATCGGTCGCATTGAAGACGAGGATTTGCAGCGCGACATCTCCATCAGCTACGAGCTCGTGGTTCCCGGCGAGACGCGCTTGCGCTCGAACTCCGGCTCCGGCGAACAAAATGTGAGCGGTCTGCGCGGGCCGGTGGAAGCATCCTCGGGCTCCGGCAACCTCCGTCTGACCAATATCGGAGACATGGTCAGAGCCTCGACCGGGTCCGGGCACATTTCCGTCGATGGGGTGAAGGGAACCGTACGCGCCACGACCGGCAGCGGCGAAATCCTTGCCACGGGCGTGGCGGGCAGCCTACATGCCTCGACGGGCAGCGGCAGCATCACACTTCGCCAGACTGCGCCGGGCGACGTGGAGGTCAACACTGGCTCCGGCACGCTGCAACTCGAGGGTGTTCACGGCGCCGTGCACGCCCAGACCGCGAGTGGCAACATCCTCGTGGAAGGTGAAGGGCAAGGCTCCTGGCGGCTCTCGACGGCTTCCGGCAGTGTCACCGTGCGCCTGCCCGGCCAGCAGGGATTCACCCTCCACGCCCACACGGTCTCCGGCAGCATTCACACCGCACGCGAGATGACCGTGCAGGGCACCTTCGGCAGGCATGAGCTCGAGGGCAAGGTCGGCAACGGCGGCTTCCTGCTGGACGTGAGCACTGTCTCGGGGAACATCCGGGTCGAGTAGCGGGTCTGGCCCCGCCAGGATGGCCGTGTTACGGCGCGTTCCTGCCGCGCCGCCGAGACCATGGCGTCGCGGAAGAACTGGCGATGTCAAGTCGCCGCAACATCCCTTCGTCATTCCCGCGAAAAGCTTGCCCTGAGCTTGCCGAAGGGCGGGAATCCAATGCGGTCGCCACGGCGGAAGAAGCGCAAGGCTGTCGGGCGAGTCGTACGCTACATATCATTCAAGCCGCCCTCACTTTGCTGCAATGGGTTTGATGAGTTTTCCGCCCTGCCACACGCCCACGAGCTTTTGCGTCGCGGTTATATCAACGAGGGGGTTCCCATCGAGCAGCAGGAGGTCCGCGCGCCGGCCAGGCTCGATGGTGCCAAAATCACCCTGCAGGAACTCGGCGGCGTTGTGCGTGGCGCACACGATGGCTTGCGTCGGCGTGAGCCCAGCCTCCACCAGCAACTGTAATTCCCGATGCTCAAAATAGCCGAGGAAGCGCCCGGGCGGCCCGGCGTCCGTGCCGAAGCCGATGCGCACGCCCGCCTCGGCCAGCGTCCTCAGGTTTTTCTGCGCCATTTCCAGGCTGGCGCGGTTTTTCGCCATATCCGGGTCCCGGGCGAAATGGTCGCGAAACGCTGCACTCTGAAGTTTTTCCAGCACGCCCGGCAGCAATCCCGCCTGGAAGAAAGCGTCGCCGAGCCAGGCGGGGCCGGCAGCGTACACGAACGTCGATTCATCGCGTACCAGCGTCGCGACGTAGATCGCGTTGCGAGCCTTCATCGCCTCAATCAGGTCTCGGTCCACAGGCTGATCGCGCACGCTGTGGGCGAGCGCATCCACGCCCGCCGCGACCAGGCCCTTGGCGTCGGCCAGGTAGTAAACATGCGCCAGCACACGCAAATGGTGAAGGTGAGCCTCATCGATGATGGCGCCGTAAATCTCCGGCGGCATCTTGGGCATGCGGCCGTAACCGTCATCCACCCACATCTTGACGAAGTCGGGATGGTGCGCGGCCAACTCACGCACCTGGGCGCGGGCTTCCTCGGGAGTCTCGGGCCGATAGACGTCCCAGCTCATGCCCGACCCTGCCGGAAAACCACCCTTCGCACCGAAGCCCCGTCCTGCCGTGTAGAAGCGCGAGCCCGCGAACTTCCCGGCGCGCTCCTCGTCGCGCAGGGGATAGATCAGGTCGCGGTCCGTGCCCATCACCGCCACCGTTCCGATGCCGTAGGCGAGCAGGCGCGAAAGCTGCGCGCGAAGGTTCTCCTCGCTGTAAGCGTCCGGCGCAGGGTCCAGGCCGTTGAGCGTCTGCCCCAGGTGCGTGTGCAGGTCCACGAGCGCGGGCATTAAGGTTTTGCCGGTCACGTCAACCATCCGCGCGCCCGGCGGAACCAGCACCGCAGCCTCCTTCGTCACGGCATGAATTCTGCCCTCGGCGTCGAGCATCAGGGCGCTTTCAATCGTCAGGCGGCCCGCTCCGTCCGTAGCTTGCTTCCCCACGATCTGAATTCTGTCCCCGGCGATGAGCACCACGCCATCTTCGATCGGCGCGCGGCCTGTGCCGTCGATGACGCGCGCGCCCACGAATGCCACCTTCTCCGGATTCGCTTGCGCCCCCGCCAAAACCGGCAGAAGCATCAGCGCCAAAAGGGTCTTCACAAGTCGATGCATGTCTAGTCCTCGCCCGGCGTAGCCGGAACCAAGCGTCGTCACCCCTCGACGGTCAAAAGTCGAAAGTTCAACCCGCTGCAAAAGTCCTCAAATCTGTATCAATACAGGACCCAATCGAGGTACCCAAAAACACTCTGCCAGAAAAGGCCAGAATCCACCGACAAGAATACTAAGGGGAATTGCTGAGAAGCTTTGAGATTAGCACTCAATCGGGTCTTGAAAAAGCGTTTTGGCTTTTCACCCTGCGCGTAGCGACAATCCCCATGGCAGTAATCGACGGGTGAAAGTGAGGACGGGTTCCCTCGACTTTTCACCATCGACCCTCGACTGTTCTCCGGAGGTTGCCCCTCCCGAGCTCTTCAAAGAAAGATCGCCGCAGCCCTGCCATGGTGATTCGAGCGCGCACGTGGCATAATACGCCCATCATTCGTCATCCCTGTTCCCAGCAAGGAGGTCCTGCATGAAGCGCTGGGCGGTTCTGGTCGTCGTTGTTTACTTCCTCATCCTCGTTGCCCTGACTTTGCCGATGATCCTCGCTGCCTTCTATCCGGCGGCGAAGGTGCATGACTCGATCGAGGTGTTTTCCGAGTGGATGTACTGGGCCGGCTTGGGTGTGATGATTGTGGGGCAGGTGGTCATGTTGTTGGTCCCAGTTAACTTGGCGCTGCAACGACCCACGACCCGCCGGTCCGTGCTCTGGCCGGTCCTTGCTTCCGGACTGATGGTGGGCGTGCTCGGCGCGGGGGCGGGGGCTTCCGTCCTCGAATTCATCCGGCGAGACAAAGCCCTGGACTTGGTGGGCTGCGGAGCGCCTCTGCTCGCGGTGATCGTGCCCGTGTGGGCGGTGTGGAGCATAGTCTTCTACCGGACAGGGCGCGGGGCCGCGGCGATGGACGTCATCAGCAGGCAGTGCCGCTACCTCCTAAGGGGGAGCGTCCTGGAACTGCTCGTCGCCGTACCCACCCACATCGTGGCCCGCGCTCGGAATTACTGCTGCGCGGGTTTCTTGACCTTCTTGGGGATAGCTTTCGGCGTGTCCGTGATGCTCTTTTCCTTCGGGCCGAGCGTGTTCTTCCTTTTCGTCCAACGTTGGAAGAGGCTGCAGCCCCAACCAGGGCGGGAAGCCAATTGAACCTTTCGCCAGCAGCCCACGCGCAGGTTGCAGGGGCGGACCCGAGCCTGAATTGACAGGCCCACCCGCAGGGCGTAGCATCGTTACAACATGGCTCAAGCGGCACGCGGTCCCAGAAAACTCGAAGTGGTTTGCCCGTGCTGTGGCGCGCTGCTGAGTGTGGACGCCGAACTCGGTAAAGTACTGCACCATCAGGCGCCGCCCAAGCACGAGAAGGCTCCGGACCTGGACCACGCCGCGCAACTCCTCAAGAAGGAAGCCGCGCGCCGCGAAGCGCTCTTCCGCCAAAGCGCCGACGAAGAGAAGGTCAAATCGGAATTGCTCGACCGCAAGTTCAAAGAGGCGCTGGAGAAGACCAAGGACCAACCCATCGACCGCCCGCTGAGAGATATCGACTTGGATTAAAACGCAAGCCGGTACGTGCGATGTCGTTCCGAGTGCACCCGCATCGCGTCGGCCCTAGCTTCGCAATTCGGATTCTCTTCTTCGCGGCGCGGCAAAGACCCGCGCCGCTGGAGAAGCCGCCCGCCATTAAGATCGGCGGGCCGGACCGCGGGCCCTGCGCTACAAGGGTCGCAACGGCAAATCCGCACTCCGGATTCTACGTGGATTCGCAGGGGTGGGAAACGGAAAAGCCTACGGCACAGAATCCGTGCCGTGGCTACGCGCTGTCAGGTGAGTTGGTCTTTTGAATGTCCCCTCTGGGAGTGTTCGTTGATGTGGTCCGCGATTTCCCGCGGCCGGTCGATTTGGGAAATTGTCAGCCTGCTCGTCTCGCCCGCTGTCTCAATCGAAAGATCGCCCAATCCGAAAATCCTTTGGCCGAGCCGCTGATGCACCGTCACATCCTGCACTCGCGAGATCAGGATGGTGCGCGTGGTCCTGCTCAGAAGGCCCGTTTCGTACCGCAGTCTGTCATCGAGGATCGTCATCTTGGTCAGGCGGTTGCGGAGATGGCGTTGCAGCGGCCAGAGCAGAAGGAGCGCGGGCAACCAAGGAATCCAGGGTTGCCAAGGCGACGGAATCCAGGGCGGCCATTGCATGCGCATCGTCGCAACGGCCAAAGCCACCACGATCAGAAACACGACCGTGTAGCCCATGTATATGAATTTCATAGTCGGACGAATGATCATTTCGGACATGTTCCCCTCCTTTGACCGGCGCGCGCTATTGTACCGCGAGGCGGCGGCGCCAGGGTGAAAAGAGGGAACTAGATTTGTATGCCGTGGGTTCATGATGGTGGGGCGCCGCGCGGCGCCTGTAGCGCCGGTGTCCTCACCGGCGACGCAGTCCGGAGGTGATAGCTTTGCTCGTCACTTGTCACGGTTGTTCCGGGGTGAAGGGAACCGCCGTGCGCGCCTTTAGTCCCGAAACATATCGCGATGCGATATATCCGCGGAGCCTGAAAACCTGAAGAACCCACGGTCAGGAAAACCCCTGACCGTGGCTACCGCTTCTGCCGCTGGGGGTGGTAAACTTCTGTTAGGCGAACAGGCTGAACTTTTCTGCTCGCCCTGCTGTTGCGCCGTTGTACGGTAGTCAACATGCACTTCGGGGGCTGATGTGGCGGGCCGAAAACCTACTGCAATTCTATTACGGGGATACGAGTCGAAGGACCTCGATTACAAAGGTCCTGGGGAGTGGGACGAAGGTGAGAAGAAGGCCTGTTGCGAGCTCGTCAAAGACGTTCTCGGGATGGCCAATACGAAGGGTGGCTTCGTGGTTATCGGGGTCTCGGAAGGCCCAGGTGGTTTCTCTTGGGACGGGCTGACGCCAGAGCAGGCGCGAACATGGGACACAACACGTTTCAACCGATTTCTTCAGAACTATTCTGACCCGCCTATCAACGCGCTGTTGCGGAAAGTCTCCTACGAAAGCAAAGCATTCGTGATCATAGAGGTTCCCCAATTTTCCGACACGCCGCATATCTGCCAGAAGGAATTTCGCGGCGTGCTGACCGCGCGGACATTGTACGTCCGCACAGACAACAACGAGACCGCTCCCATTCGGTCCTCTGCTGATTTCCGTGCAGTTGTGGAGCAGGCCACTAGAAACCGGAGCGATGCGTTGCTCACTGCCGTTCGGTCGATCCTGGTAGGTGGCGTTCGACCACAGTCCCCTACAAAACCTTTTGCGCGGGACCAGTTCATGAGGCAGCGTTCCGACGCAGTTGCGAAGTTCGAAGCGCAGAACCCGTATAAGGACAAGGCATACACGGGTTTCAGGGAAGCATGCTTCTTCCCGGAGCAGTTCGAGGAGGCTTGGTTGAGGCTTGACCAACTGCGCGACGCTGCAGAGCGCGCCCACGTCGATTTCACGGGGTGGCCATTTCTCTTCATTCATCGCAACAGGCCAGAGGTCACGTATGCAGTCCAGAATGGCCTTGAAACGCTGGTCGCCACACGAGACTTCGCGGGGAATGACATGTTGGACTTCTGGCGCTTTCAACAGTCTGGTTTCTTTTATCAGCGCAGGCTTATGTGGGAGGACACCCGGAAAGACCGTGCAGGGGCGCGATTGAGTGTCGCCGATTTTGGCGCTACCGCTGCATATGCTGGCGAAGCCGTTTATTGCTTGACACGCCTTTACGACGGTCTGCTCGGGGACGACGAAGAAGTCTCGTTTGTAACGCGGCTTTGGGGAACACAGGACCGGCGACTGACGAGCCTGGACGGGCGCAGAGCTCCACTCTGGGCATCCTACGTGTGCCGCATCCCTGACATCGAAGTGGAGGAGAGACACTCAATGGCAGACTGGCGTGCAGGTATGGTTGACCACGCTGTCAGCTTGGCCAAAGAGGTATTTCTACGTTTTAACTGGGAACGCCCGAATCTTGAAGCTGCTCGGCAGATAATTCAGAAGATGTTTGAAAGGACGCTGTAGGTGAAGAGAATTGGCCTCTCGGTCGGGCCGACCCCGGTAGCTCCCTCAGGCCGAGGCCCGAGGGAGCCAGCCAACCTCGACCCTCCCAAACGAGGTCTTCTTCGTAGGGTGCCGGGGAGTTGCGTGTTCGCCCCCGCCCGTGGCGGTTTGCGTCTCGATTCGGACTGTTAACAATACAATACTGCCTCACAAACAGCAACTATATGACAAGTTTCATCGCGTGGGTCGGAGTGGATCAAAGGGGTGTCGCATCAACCTATTTCGCCAGCGACAGCCGGATCACTTGGGCCGGGTCGGGGGCGTGGGACAACGGAAGGAAGCTTTTTGTGGCACACCAGTACCCGCACCTGCTCGGATATTGTGGGGACGTGCTGTTTCCAACCCAGACCCTCAGCCAGATCGTCGAATTGATTGACCACGGCTTATTGGCTGATACTGAAGGGGACGTGGATTCCGGTCTCGAGCGAATAATGGGAATCTTATCACGCGCACTTAAAACCTACCCCGAGTCAATGAACCATGCTTTTCAAATAGCGTACGGTACTCGGCAAGGCCAGGGGATGGGGTCCCGGTTCCACCTGCGGCTGATATCGGGTGGCGCTGGGCATAAGCTAAGACCCGACGTAATTGATCTGCCCGCGAAATCGGGGGCGGTGAAAGTCTTGGGCAGCGGACAAGAAACCATCACAACCCATCTAGCTCAATGGGAATCGAGCGAGGTCAAGGAGACAAGCCGCGCTGTCTTTTCGGCCTTTTCAGATGCGTTGAGGGAGGGCGCAGATCCCGCTTCCGGAGGGCCACCTCAATTGATAGGACTCTATCGCATTGGAGGAGGCAAAACCTTTGGAGTGGTATGGAATGGTCGGCGGTACTTTTACGGCACCGAGGTGCGGAGTCTGCCGTCGATGGAAACCGTCAAGTGGCATAACGACCTATTCGAGATCTGCGACCCGCTTACTCTTAAGCGGAAACCCGGCGCACAGCCGCAGCCTCGGCCAGCATCACTCCGAGAGAATCCTCGCTAGCGGGTAGGCTCTCTACCCAGCCACAGCGGAGTCTGGCCTTCGCCACGTTCGGCCTCCCCGCAACCCGTCGCCTTCGACCCAGAGAGTCTCTAACGCGAAGTCAAGATAGAAGCTACGGCATGAAGTTCATGCTGTGGGCTCGTGATCGAGGGCCAAAAGAAACCCCCGCGGGTACCAACTCCCTGCCGCGGCTAGCCTGCTTTTCTCACCAAGTTTTCCGAGAATCGCTTCGGAGTGCTGATCGTCGATGCTGGCCTGGGTTTTGGGCTGCACGGTGGGGCGGTTGGACCTTTTGGGGGTGTGCACAGGCTTCGCGGACGGA
>Ga0208321_1000064_pt1 | contig 136738 bp, 115 predicted proteins | sample June2015DPH_4_15_FD_184692 | JGI IMG/M metagenome (GOLD analysis project Ga0208321, IMG submission 184692) | Peatland microbial communities from SPRUCE experiment site at the Marcell Experimental Forest, Minnesota, USA - June2015DPH_4_150... | ecosystem: Environmental > Terrestrial > Soil >...
CTCAGGGCGCGGGTTATAAAAGCAATCTTCTGTTCCATCGGTTCGGTATTGATCCAAGGCATGGACACACATTATTCGGTGTTACCCATGTCCTGAAACACTGTTACCGATGTTCTGATACTCTACAGCAGCGCGGCGTCCCTACCTTTACTTCGCCTCGAGGTTGATGCGGTTGCGTTCCAGCGTGCTGCCTTCCTGCTGCGCCAGATTGGCGAGGTCCTTGTAGTAATTGGCGAGTGCACGGATTTCCTGTCCGCGATCGGCGGTGAGCGTGTTCTGGAGTTGCAGCACGGTAAAGGTGGTGCTTTTGCCGACGGCGTATTTTTTTTGCTCGGCGTCGAGCGCGGCCTCGGCGTAAATGCGCGCCTGCCGCGTGGCGGCCACGCTTTGATAATCGGACTGCGCCTGCTTTACCGCGTTGTCAATCTGCACCATGACCTTTTGCTCAAATTGTTTGAGCGTGAGCAGGAGCTGCTGCAATGTCGCCTTGTCCGACTTGACGGTATTGCGCGCCTTGACGTTGCTGAGCGGGATGGAAAGTTGCGCGCCGTAGCTGTAAAATGGCCGGTCGCCTTCATTGAACTGGTTGAACACGCCGCTGAATTCCCGCGCCGCGCCGTTGAAACCGTAGGTGCCGGTCAAATCGAGTTCGGGGAAAAGCTGGTTGCGGTCGAATTTCAACTGGATACCCTGCTTCTCGACATTGAGGCGCGCCTGCAAAAGGTCGGGCCGCTCGGTCATGCCCTTGCTCCAACTGTCCTGCAAATCGAACAACTGCAACGGCGCGTTGGTGATCGTCGCCGTGGGTTGAATGTCCAGGTCGTGCCAGCGTGAATACTGGTCGGTGAGCAGGTTTTTCAGGGTGTTTTGGGCCGTGTTGAACGTGCTCTGCGCGGCGATCAAATTGGCCCGGCTTTGCGCCACCTGCGCCTCGTCCTGTTGCACGTCCAATTGCGCCAGGGTGCCGATTTGGACACGCTGCCGGTCCTGGTCGAGCTGCGTCTGCGCGAGATCGAGCGCCTCCTGCTGCACCTTCACGTTTTCCCGCGCGTAAATCAGTTCATAGTAGGCGTTTTCGACGTCGGTGATGGAGGTGATGACCTGCAGGCGCAGGCCCTGCTCGGAATATTTCAACCGGTTTTTGGCGACGCGAATCGTCAGCCTTGTGTTGTCAATCCAGAAATTTTTCAGCAACGGCTGGGTGAGTTGCACCCCAATGGTGCCACCGGAATTGTCAAAGTTTGTGGAAGAGGACAAGCCGGAAGGGACTAAGCCATATTGTTCCGAAATATTGCCGCTGAAATCGTATTGCAATCCCCACGGCAACGACCCGCCGAGGTCGGATTTAAAGGAATTTCCGTCGGAGATCGTAGGCGGAACCCCGTCCACGCCGCTTTTGTTGTAATTGTGCTGGCCGGAAATGTTGAACAGCGGATCGTAACCGCCATAGGCCGAGCGCAAATCGTAGAGTGAAACCTGCGGACTGTAACGCTCGATTTGCACGTCAAAGTTGTGCTGTAAGGCCTCTTGGAAGCAGTCTGTCAACGACATTGCACGCGTCGCGGCGTTCGTGCCCACCGGCACGGCGGTCGCCATGGCGTTGGTTTGGACAGCAACCGTGTTCGTGCCCGGTTGGGTGGCGGACGCGTTCGTTTTAACCTGTGCTACGATCGTATTCGTATCCGTTTGAACGGCAACTCCATTTGTGGCTGATGCGGCGGCGGGTGCATTGGTATTTGCTGGCACGATGCTCGCATTCGCGCCCACATGCGCGGCGACCGGGTTTGTGTCCATCTGCGCCACGGCCGTCAAAGCCGCGAGAAAGAAAACCAAAAAAACGCTGAAACTTTTCATGGTGCTACAAATTCTGTGGCTTTTGCCGAAATTCATCAAACTTAAGACGTTCCCAGACGCCCGAAGGTAACCATTTGGTTAATTCGCGCGCACACCCTTCCAATAAACCCCGCGCCGCGGCCAAAGTTGCGGCTGGACCGCCACTCAACCGGCCTTCGTGACGGCCGCAGGGACTTCCTCGATTTTGGCGTTTTGTTCGAGGAACGCGAGCACTTTTTCGTGCGCGACTTGGTCGTAAAGTTCCCTCACGCCGTTGCGTTTCTGCAGGTCCTTGAGGAATTTCTCCAGTGGAATCTGATACGCCATCGCCAGCGACTGCGCGCGTTTCAAAACCTCGTCCTGCGAAACTTGGATGCCTTCCTTCTCGGAGATGCGCTGAATCAGGAACGACAATTTCACGCGTTCCTTCGCGCTCTGTGCCGCGGCGGAATAAATTTCGTCCTTCTGTTTCTCAATCAAATCGCGCGCCACACCGCGCTGGCTGTTCTCGCGCACGATGTCATAAACCACGGTGCGCGTTTCGTGCGCGACGGCGGTTTCCGGCAGGTCAAAATTCGTGGCGGCGAGCAACGCGCGGATGATCTGGCCGCGAACCGCCTTGGCCTGTGAATACTTCAATTCATTCTCCAGATCGCGCTGCACGCCTTCGCGGAGCTTCGGCAGGTTTTCCGCGTCGTATTTTTTTGCGAACGCATCGTCAATCGGCGGCAAGCTTTTTTCCTTCACCTCGACGACTTCGACTTCGTAAACGCCCTTTTTGCCCGCAAGTTGCTTGGTCACGAAGTCGGCGGGGAAATCCACATTCACCGTGCGTTTGTCGCCCGCCTTTGCGCCAGCGAGCTGGCCGGCAAAACCCGGAATGAACGAGTCGGCGTCCACCCAGAAATTTTTCTGCTCCGTCAAACCTTTCGCTGTCGGCGCGGTGTCGGTGATCGGCTTGCCGTCGCACGTGCCGGTGTAATTCACCACCGCCACGTCGCCCAGGCGCAGCTCGCGCGCGACCGTCTCAAACTTCATGTGCTGTTTGGCGAGCAATTCGATGGCGCGATCCACGTCCGCCACCGTGACCGATTTCGCCTCGCGTTTGGCCGGCAAGCCCTTGTATTCGGGCAGTTGAAATTCCGGCGCGGTCTCGATGGTGGCGGCGAATTGCAGCGGCTGGCCACGGCCAAACTGGATTTCCTCGATGTCTGGATAGCCGATCACGGCGATTTTTTTCTCGTCCAGCGCCTTGCGATACGAATCGCCGATGAGCTTGCGTTTGACCTCGGTCTTGATGTCCGGCTCGTATTTTTTGAGCACCATGGCGCGGGGCGCCTTGCCGGGGCGGAACCCGGGCAGCGATGCCTGTTTCTGAAAGTCCTTCGTGACAGCGTCGAACGCCTCGTCCACGGCCTTCGCGTCCACTTCCACCCGCAGCAATTTTTTGCACGGAGCCAAATTTTCGACGGTGATGTTCACAATAATTCCCGCTGGTCAGCGAGCCGTGTAAAATAGATGAACCACGCGGATTTCGTCAATGGTTTTGATGGCTTACCCACGACATTTCCGCTTTGATGTTGCCGGAATGAAGCGAACGACGTTCTTCATCACCGGCACGGACACCGGCGTGGGCAAAACCGTGCTGACTGCGCTGCTGGCGCGTCACTTGCGGGAACGCGGCGTCAACGCGGCGGCCCTCAAGCCGATTTGTTCCGGCGTCCGCGACGACGCCCGCGCGTTGCGCGCCGCCATGAACGGCGCGCTCACGCCCGACGAAATCAATCCGTGGCATTTCCGCGCCCCCCTCGCGCCTTTGCTCGCCGCCCGCCGCGAACGCAAGCGGGTCACGCCCGCAGACGTGCTCGCGCATGTCCGTGCGATGCAAAAACGTTTTGATGTGGTGTTGGTTGAAGGCGTCGGCGGCTTGTTGAGCCCGCTCGGCGAGAATTTTGACTCACGCGATTTGATTGCGGCCCTGCGTGCAACGCCGATGGTTGTTTGCCCAAACCGGCTCGGTGCGGTGAATCAAGTTTTGCTGACACTTGCCACATTGCCGCGAAGCGCGTCTTGCCGGGCGCGCGTCGTGTTGATGTCGCCGTCAAAGCCGGACGCTGCAACAAACACAAATGCCGGGTTGCTCGCGGAATTTTTCGACGCGAAAAGAATTTTTGAATTGCCGTGGCTGGGCGGGCGTTTTGACCCGGAGAAAGTTTTGAAGGATTCGCGGGTGCGGCGGACATTCCGCGTGTTGGTGAAATGAATTTCAGCGGAGCGCCGGCCTCCGGCCCGGCTTGAAAACGCTGGAGTTCAATCCCGCGAGGTGCGGGATTGTTCGGATGACACGCTAAAGCGTGAACTCCAACACGCCGGGTCGGACCAGCCTTCGCTCGGAAGCTTCGGCGCGGCAGGGACCGGCGCTCCAATCAATGTTTCGCTGGCGGGTTGGTGGCTAGGAACGATTCGCGCCACGGCCGGTGATTTTTATAAAGCTCCAATCGTTGTTGCAAAGGCTCGAGTTTCTTCATTTTGGCGGCGCGGGCGAGGTCAATCGCCCTTTGCGCCTCTTCCAGCGCGTTGGTGAAATTGCCGGTCTCGGCGCAGGCCATGCCGAGCGCGTCGAGCACGTACGGTTGTGTTTCGCCGGTCAGGAGTTTGGCCTTGATGGCCAGCACGAGCGCGGTCCGGCCGTCGCGAATTTGAGGATTTTCGTCGGCAGACAGCACGTGGGCGGTGTAGGCGAGGATTTGGAAATTGTTTGGGTCAATCCGCAGCGCTGCACGAAACTCATCAATCGCCTCGGCATCGCGGCCTTGTTTGAGACGCATCCTGCCGATTTCGAGGTGCGCCCACGGATAGGTGGGATCGAGCCGCGTGGCTTCTTTGAATTGGCGCATGGCTTCGTCGAAACGTCTAAGTTCGGCTAGAACAATGCCAGCGCCGTTATGCAAAGAGGGCAGGCTGGGATTCAAAAGCACGGCCCAGCGATATTCAATGAGCGCTTTATTGGGGTGGCCCAAATTGTCGAGCAGATTGCCGAGATTATTGTGAATGTGATAAAGTTCCGGCGCCAGTTGTTCGGCGGCGCGGTATTCGGCGAGCGCCTCGTTTAATTTGCCTTCCTGTTCAAGCGCGACGCCCAGATTGACATGCGCGACATGATTATTTTTTGTCACCGCGAGCGCATGAGCAAAGAGCGTTTCACTGTCGTGCCAGTAACGCAGCTGGTTTTCAGTAAGAATCAAACAGGTCGCAAGGATCAAAGCGGCTGCGATTGCAATTGCCTTTTTGGGGAATTGAAATCGATCCGCCAGATCGCAAACGCCGAAGGTGACGGCGATGAACACGCCGATTGATGGAATATAAGTGTAACGATCGGCCAATGCCGCCCCGCCGACTTGCACCAACCCGATAACGGGCACGAGCGTTCCCAAAAACCACAGCCAGCCAACGGGCAAATACGCATGCGCCCGTCCCGCCCGCCAGACAAAACTTGAAATGATGACCAGCACGACCGCCGATGCCGTCGCCGCCATCAATAACCAAGGCAAATGGTCGGGCAGCGGATAAAAAACCGCGAGCCCCACCGGCCAGACCATTTTCAGCAAATAAAGCCCGTAAGATACCAATGCGTTGCCAAACCGATAATGCAGCGGAATGAGTTCAAGTGAGGCGACCGCGGCGCCACTTCGTTGAGACTGAACAAGAAATGTTACGACGCATGAAACGGTCGCGAGCAAAAAGAACGGCCATTTTTCCAGCGCCAGACGCTGGCCGGTTGAAGGTTGAGGGTTGAGGGTTAAGAGCCGTTGCAACGGCCAGTAATCCAGCAGCAGCATCACAAACGGCAGCGTCACCAGCATCGGTTTGGACATGAGGCCGAGGGTGAAAAAAAACAAGGCCAGAGCATAGTCGAAGGTCGAGCCGTCTTCGCTCCGCTTCGCCGTGCCAAGAGGTCGAGGGTCGAGTGCCGGAATAGATGATTTTGCCATCGACTCTCGTCTCTCGACTTTCGACCGCTTTTGAGCATAACGCGTGTAGGCCAGAAGTGTCAGCAGGGCGAAGAACGTGCTCAACACGTCCTTGCGCTCGGAAATCCAGGCGACGGATTCCACGTGGAGCGGGTGCCAGGCGAACAACGCGGCGATGAACGCCGCCAGCCACAATTTGTCCGTGAGCCGCAACAGCAACACCAGGAGTAAAACCACATTCGCCGTGTGAAACAGCACGTTGACGAGATGATGCGCGCCGGGGTTGAGGCCGAAGAGTTCGCAGTCCGCCAAGTGCGAGAGCCAGGTGAGCGGATGCCAGTTGCTGGCGTGGCCGGTGGTGAAGGCCCATTTGATTCCCGTCCACGTCAGTCCTTTTTGCACGACGGAATTTTCCGTGACGTAATCCTGATCATCGTAGTTCACAAAACCGTCGCGCGACGCCGGCAGATAAACCAGCAGCGTGATGAGCACGAGCAACAGACCAATGAGACGCGGATGGGACATGGGTTTCTTTTACGCGATTTTTTTCGGCGGGCAAGCGCAGAGAATTTTCCGCGGTCGTGGCCGGGCGGAAATTCCCTCAGGGGGCGTTGGTAAAGGATCGGCGGAACGGCTGGTGGTTTTGGTAAAGTTGCAATCGCTGCTGAACGACGGCCGCAGCGTTCGTCATGCCGCTGGCTTTGGTGAGATCGAGGGCCTCCTGCGCGGCCTTTTGCGCATCGTCGAAATGGCCCTGTTCGGCACAGGCCATCGCCAGCACATCCAGCATGGCTGGTTGAGTGCCGCCGGTGAGGGCATTGGCTGTGGACGCCAGGGCCAGCGCGGCGCGACCGTCGCGAACATTTGGATTTTCATCCGAGGCCAGCACTTGTGCCAGGTAGATCAACACCTGGAGATTATCCGGATCAATTTTCAACGCCTGCCGGAAATACGGGATGGCTTCCCGGTCGCGGCCTTGTTTGAGCAGCGCCTTGCCGGTCAAATAAGGCGCCCGCCAACCGGCGGGATCCAATTGCGCCGCTGCGGCATAATGTTCCATCGCCTCGTCGAACCGACCAAGCTCAACGAGCATGGCGCCGAGATTATTGTGTAACGCCGCGACGTTGGGATTTATCCGCACTGCCTCTCGAAATTCGGCCAGCGCTTCGTTGGTTTGGCCGGAGTCGGCGAGCAAATTGGCGAGGGAGTCGTGTGATGGCGCGTCTTCGGGATACAACCGCAGGGCTTCTCGAAGTTCGGCCAGTGCTTCGTTGGTGCGACCGGAGTCGGCGAGCAGATGGGCAAGATCGCTGTACGTTTTGACGCGATAAGGATTCAATTTCAGGCCGATGCGATATTCAGACAGGGCATCGGCTTTCCGCCCTTCCATTTCGTACGCCAGCCCCAAACTGAGATGGGCCGGTTCATTGTCCTTGGTGACGCTGATGGCATGGGAAAAAAGCGACTCGTCATCGCGCCAACAGCGCAATTGGTTTTCCGTGAGCGCCACACAACCACCCAGAATCAAAACGGCGGCAGTGGTGATGACTGGAGAGGGAAATTGAAGCCGGTTTGCCCAATCGCGGACGGCGAAGGTCAAAGCGATGAATATTCCGATGGACGGAAAATACATGTAGCGGTCGGCTATCGCTGCGTAACCGACCTGCACCAGGCCAATCACCGGCACCAGCGTCCCCAAGAACCATAGCCAGCCCACCAGCCCATACGGGCCGCGTTTGCGCCCGAACCAGACGGCGGCGGAGATGGCAAGCAAAACCGCCGTGGCGGCGACAGCAGCCAGCGGAGAGATGGTTTTGGGCAGCGGATAGAAAATAGCCAGATGCACCGGCCAGAGCATTTTGAGCAGGTAACGCGTATAGGCCAGCGGCACATTGTCCAAACGGATGTGCAGCGGGATTTCTTCCAGTGAGACGACCATGCCGCCAAGGTGTTGGGCCAGAAATGTGATGCCGCATGAAACCGCCACCAGCATAAAAAACGGCCATTTTTCGGATCCGAGTTGCCAAAATGGCGGAAACCTTTGCAGTGGCCAATAATCCAACAACAGCATCACAAACGGCAAGGTGACCAGCATCGGTTTGGCCATGAGACTGAGCGCGAAGAAAATTAAAGCCAGAGCATAGTCGAAGGTCGAGCCGTCTTCGCTCCGCTTCGCCGCGCCAAGCGGTCGAGTGTCGAGTGCCGGTACGGATGATTTTGCCATCGCCGCCCGCCTCTCTACTTTCAGCAGCTTTTGAGCATAACGCGTGTAAGCCAGAAGCGCCAGCAGGGCAAAGAGCGTGCTCAACACGTCCTTGCGTTCGGAAATCCAGGCAACGGATTCTACGTGGAGCGGGTGCCAGGCGAAAAGCGCGGCGACGAACGCGCCGGGCCACAGGGCGCCCGTGAGCCGGAACAGCAATCCGAAAAGCAAGGCTGCGTTCGCCGCGTGAAAGAGGGCGTTGACGACGTGATGCGCACCGGCGTTGAGGCCGAACAACTCGCAATCCAGCATGTGTGACAGCCAGGTGAGCGGATGCCAGTTGCTGGCGTGCCAGGTGGTAAAAGCCCATTTGACGCCGGCCCACGTCAGGCCGTGTAGGACGACATGGTTTTTAGTGACGTAATCATTGTCGTCAAAGATGCTGAAGACGTGATCGGCCACCGGCAGGTACACCAGCAGCGTGACGAGCGCGAGCAGCAAAGCCATGAGACGCGGACGAGACATCGGGCTACTTTGTATGCGATTTTTCCCGCACGGCAAGAACGGAGATGGGGACCGGTTCCGGAAGGGAAACATCAGGCGAATCAGCGCGGTCCAATTTTAGGAAACGTTTCCTGCGCCGGGTTGGTGGCCCGGAACGATTCCCGCCACGGCCGGCGGTTTTGATAAAGTTGCAGTCGTTGTTGGAGTTGTTCGAAATTTTTCATTTTTGCGAGGGTGGCGAGGTCAAACGCTTTTTGGGTGACGGCTTGCGCTTCGTCAAAACGGCCAAGTTCGGCGTTGGCCATGCCCAGCGCGTCAAGCGCCTGGGGCTGTGTGCCGCCGCTCAAGGCGTTCGCCCGGGTGGCGAGCGCGTACGCGGTTTTTCCATCGCGGATTTCGGGGTTTTCATTGGCCGCCAGCACGTGGGCGGTGTAGGCGAGAATGGAGATATTGTCCGGATCAAGGCGCAGCGCTTCGTGGAGTTTGGCGATGGCTTCGGCATCGCGGCCCTGTTGGAGCAACGCCCTGGCCATCTGGAAATGCGGCCAGGGAGAAACCGGATCCAGTTGGGCGGCGTTGGTGAAGGTGTTCATGGCTTCGTCAAAACGGCCCAGCTTGGCCAGTTCGGCGCCGAGGTTGTTGTGCAGAAAGGGGATTTTGGGGTTCAGCCGAATGGCCTCGCGATATTCGGCCAGCGCCTCGTCCGTCCGTCCCATTTTGCCGAGCAGGTTGCCATAGCTGTTATGAATTTGGTAAGTCCGCGGCTGAAGCCGCAACGCCTCGCGATATTCGACCAGCGCTTCATCGAACCGGCCCTGCAGCTCGAGCGCGAAGACCAAGTTGATGTGCGCGATGTCATTGTCCTGGGTCACTGCGAGCGCGTGGCGAAAAAGTGATTCATTGTTGCGCCAGTAACGCAATTGATTTTCGGTGAGCAGCAAACACGCGGCAAGAATCAGGATGGCGGCGCCGGCAATAGCCATTTTCGGCCATCGAAACCGCCCGGCCAGATCGCGGACGGCAAACGCCACGGCGATGAATATGCCGACGAGGGGGAAATAAGTGAAGCGATCCGCCATCGCCACGCCGCCAACCTGTACCAGACCAATCACCGGCACGAGCGTGCCCAGAAACCAAAGCCAGCCGACGGGCAGACAGGGACTGCGTTTGCGCGCCAGCCAGACGGTGATGGAAATGAAAATCAAAACCGCCGCGGCGGTGATGGTGGCGAACCGGCGAAGTTCCAGAGACAGCGGGTAAGTGACCGCGAGGTTCACCGGCCAGATCATTTTGGCCAGATACTGCTCATAAGAAAACAGCGCGTTGGCGATCCGCAGGTTCAAGGGGTATTGTTGGAGGGTCAAAACCGCCTCATTCTTCCGCTGCGCGATAAAAGTCACCACGCACGAAGCCGCAGCGAGCAGAAAGAACGGCCATTTTTCCAGCGTCAGGCGGAGGACCTTCGACACCTGCCACTGGTCACTGCTTACCCGCTGCAGCGGCCAGTAATCCAGCAACAGCATCACAAACGGTAGTGTGACCAGCATCGGTTTGGACATGAGCCCGAGCGCGAAGAAAAACAAGGCCAGAGCATAGTCGAAGGTCGAACCGTCTTCGCTCCGCTTCGCCGCGCCAAGCGGTCGAGTGTCGAGTGCCGGGACGGATGATTTGGCCATCGACTCTCGACCCTCGATTCTCGACTGCTTTTGGGCATACCGCGTGTAGGCCAGCAAGGTCAGCAGCGCGAAGAAAGTGCTCAACACGTCCTTGCGTTCGGAAATCCAGGCGACGGATTCCACGTGGAGCGGGTGCCAGGCGAACAGCGCGGCGACGAACGCGCCGGTCCACAGGGCGCCCGTGAGCCGGAACAGCAATCCGAAAAGCAGGGCCGTGTTCATCGCGTGAAAGAGGGCGTTGACGACGTGGTGCGCGCCGGCGTTGGGGCCGAACAACTCGCAGTCCATCATGTGTGAGAGCCACGTCAGCGGATGCCAGTAGCTGGAATGTTGCGTGGTGAAAGCCCATAGAATGGCGGTCCACGTCAGCCCGTTTTGGACGGCGGGATTTTCCGTGATGTATTCACCGTCATCATAAACCAAAAAGCCGTCATGCGCCACCGGCAGGTACACCAGCAGCGTGACCAGCGCGAGCAGCAAAGCTATGAGACGCGGACGAGACATCGGGCTACTTTGTATGCGATTTTTCCCGCACGGCAAGCGCGGAGGCAAAATTTATTTTTCAGCAAAAAGACATTGCTTTTTTCCGGGCGCGGGGTAGAAATTCTGCAGGCAGGAAATTGCTCGACCCCTGCCGCTTGGACGCTACATCGGTTCCTCACGACCAAGTTTGTTGTTTTATGAGCGGATTATCGTTTGCTGTCGTGGGAGCCGCTTCCAATCAAGCGGAACTCATTTACATTTGGACACAGGCAACGCCGATTGCGAAAGCGATCATCGTCGGCCTCATTATCTTTTCCATCGTCGCGTGGTCGGTGATGGTCTCCAAGGCCATCCAGGTCCGGCGCGCCCGCCGGTTGAACCATTATTTCAACGAGGAATTCCGCGCGCAAAAATCCGTGCTCGAACTTTTTGACCGCAGGCTGCAGGTCGAAGGCTGTCCGCTTTATGAGGTTTATCGGGCCGGCTGCGTGCAACTCGACGCGCGTTTGCGCGGGCCGGGCGGCGAACGCAGAAAACAGGAGGTCACACTCAAAAACATGGAGCATGTCAAACGTGCGCTCGAAAACGTCGTGGCGCAGGAATCATTGAAACTGGAATCCGGGTTGATCCTGCTCGCGATCGCGGTCAGCGGCGCGCCATTCATGGGTTTGCTCGGCACGGTTTGGGGCGTGATGAGCACGTTTGCCGGCATCGCGCAGCAAGGCGCGGCGACGATGGCGGCGATGGCGCCAGGCGTCTCGGCGGCGCTCATCACGACGGTCGCCGGACTGCTGGTGGCGATTCCCTCAATGTTCGGTTACAATTGGCTCGTGCACAATCTGCGGGTGTTTACCGTCAACCTCGACAATTTCGCGCAGGAACTTGTTTCCCGAATGGAAACGGAATTTTTGTCGGAGGAGTAAATATTGCCACCATGCGCAGGTTTTCCCAACGCAGTTACCTCGTGACGTTGAGTGAAATCAACATCACGCCGCTGCTCGACCTCGCGTTCGTGCTGCTCATCATCTTCGTCATCACCACGCCGCTGCTCGAGCAAAGCATCAACCTCAAGTTGCCGACCGGCGGCCGGCCGGACACGAGGATTGACAAGCGCAACATCCGCACCGTCGAAGTCAGCACGACGGGTGTTTACGTGCTCGATAAACAGCGCATGAGCCTTGGACAGTTGACCGCGCGGCTAGCGGCGGAGTTCCGCTCGAACCCGAACCTCATCGTTTACATTCGCGCCGATCAGGACGGGCCCTACAAAAACGTTGCGACGTTGATTGACGGCTGCCAGCGCAGCGGCATCACGCGCTATTCGCTGCGCACCGAACCGATCCGATGAACCGTTTGCAAAAAAAATGCGTCATTGCGACCGCGGGCGTTCACCTGCTGCTGATCGTGATTTTATTCGTCGGCCCGGCGTTTTTTTATTCGAAGCCGAAGGCGGACGACCTGCAGGTGCTCGATGTGATTCCGGCCAATTTGATTGACGCGCCCTTCAACAGCGGTGTCGCCAACGCCACCCCGCCGCCGCCCGCGCCGGTCACTCCGCCGCAACCGCCGCCACCAGTACCGGAAAAAATGGAGCAGCCCAAACTGGTCAAGGAAACAGTGAAAGCCCCGGCGCCGGTGGAAAAACTTGACGCGGGCGAACTGCGCAAAATTCAAATCAGCACACAACTCGTGGCGCGCACCGCAGCGGAAACGTCTCCCAACGCCGCCGCCCGCGCGCGGGCGATCCGAAGCGCCCTTCGGAATTTGAAGAAGAATTTCACGCCGGGCACGGTGGTTGACATGCCTGGCAACAACGGCGGCGCGGCTTACGCGAGTTACCGGGATGCCATCGCCACTATTTATTACGAAGCCTGGACTCCGCCGGGCAATGCCGACAACGATGAGGCCAACACAAAGGTCAGCGTGACCATCGCGAATGACGGCACGGTGATTTCGGCGCGCATTGTCACGCCGTCGGGCGACGCGCAGGTGGACGCCTCCATCCAACGCACACTGGAGCGTGTGACATTCATTGCGCCATTTCCCAAGGGCGCAGTGGAGAAGGAACGAAATTACATCATCAACTTCAACCTCAAAGCCAAACGAATGCTCGAATGAAAAAAAGATTTCTCAACTCAATTAAAATTTGCCTGCCGGTTTTTTTCGCGACGGCCGCCATCCATTTTTCCCGCGGTCAGGAAGAAATCCAGATTCAAAAACAAATTAACGTTCCTGGTCAAACCAAGCCCATACCGGTTGCGCTCGAAGGTTTCAGCGGCGAAGTCGCGGACGTTTTGAAATTCGACCTTTACGTCCAGGGTTTCAGCTTCGTCGCCCCGGATGCCGCGCAGTACCAAATCAGCGGCACCGTCGCGGGCAGCGTGCAGGGCCGCGTTGTGGACCGCGTTGCCAAGAGCACGATGCTTTCGCGCAGCTACACCGGCGCGTCGTTGCGGCGGCAGGCGCACGCGTTTTCCGACGACATCGTGCAGGCCATCACCGGCAAGAAAGGCATCGGGCAGACCAAAATCGCATTCAAGGCACAAGCGGCGAACGGCAACGGTGAAATTTACGTGGCTGATTTCGACGGCCACAACGCACAATCCGTCACGCATGACAACACCATCGTTGCTGCGCCGGCGTGGGTGCCGGGCCGGCTGGCCCTTTATTACGATTCCTACAAGCTCGACAATCCGGATGTCTGGTACCACAACCTGACAACCGGCCAGCGCCACATCGTCGCCCGTTACTCCGGGTCAAACATCAGCCCCGCGGTTTCACCGGATGGCTCGAAGGTGGCGATGATTTTGAGCAAGAACGGCAGCCCGGATGTGTGGGTTGGCGACGCCGACGGCTCGAATTTGAAACAATTGACCGCAACGCCCGAGGACGAATCGTCGCCGTGCTGGTCGCCGGACGGGCAATGGATTTGTTTTGCGACGAGGGTCAGTGAGCGCCGTGTGCTGGCCAAAGTCCCGGCGGGCGGCGGTGCGATCCAACGCATTCCAACCGCCGGGGCGCCGAATCCGACCGAACCCGACTGGTCGCCGGACGGCAAATGGATCGCGTTCACGTCGCAGACGGCCGGGTTTGACATTTGCGTCGTGCCCGCGGACGGCGGTGCGCCCACGGTGCTCGTGCAAGGCGAAGACCCGTCATGGTCGCCAAACTCGCGGACGCTGATTTTCGCACGGCGCACCGGCGGGCACTACGTGTTATCTGTGCTTGACGTATTCACAAAACAGGTCAAGGATATTGCCCGGATTTCAGGCAATGATTCTCAGCCGGGTTGGGCAAGATGATTTAAACTTTTTTAACGAACTTTTAACCGAAGGAAAAAAATGAAAATGATGAAATTGACATGTTTACTGGCATTCACGCTGGCAGTCGTGCTGGCTGCCACCGGTTGTAGAAACCATCGGCCCGTCGGAGTCACGCCACTGCCACGCGGGGCGGGAAGCACGATCCCTGAAGCATCTCCTGGCCCCACTTTGGCGGGCGACCAGAATGCGGGTGGTGGTCCTTTGGCGAATATAGAAGATATCAACGGCATGGCCGCCGACCGCACTGCGCTGGCCGGTTACACGGTCCATTTTGCCTACGACAGCGCCGCCGTGAGGAAGAGCGAGAAAGCGAACGTCCAGGCCGCAGCCGACGCCTTAAGCCGGGATTCGAGCACCAAACTGCTCATCGAGGGTAATTGCGATGAACGCGGCACTGAGGAATACAATCGCTCGCTCGGTGAGCGCCGCGCGCTGGCCGTCCGCAAGGAACTGGTCAAACGGGGCCTTGATCCGACGCGCGTCTTTACCAAAAGTTACGGCAAGGATCGGCCTGTGGATTCCGGCCACGACGAATCCGCCTGGGCGAAAAATCGCCGCGACGATTTTGTCCTGCTCCATCCCAAGAGCGGATCATAAAATTTGGCCGGGCAAATTTGAAGCCATCCCCGGGCCGCTGAAACGCGGCCCTTTTTTGGCGCTTTACTATTCCCGCAGGCGGGCGTAGGCTTGGCAAGGCTCGACAAAATTTATGAATACCTTGTTCGCATGGGCGATTGGTGGCACGGAACTGATTATCATCCTGGTGGCCGTTTTGATTTTGTTTGGCTCCAAGAAAATCCCTGAATTTGCCCGCGGTTTGGGCCAGGCCATCAAGGAATTCAAGAAAGCATCGCGCGAAGTGACGGATGAGATCCAAAATGCGCCAACGGAAACGCCGGCACAGCCGGGCAAATCGCCCGCTGCCGGCCCGCCGCCATCCGCGCCAACCGTTTCCCAATCCTCCGACCCGCCCAAAGCCTGACGGCGGGACGTTTCTGGCATGGCCGGCGACCAAGCATCGGAGCGCCCCAGCGAGGCCGAAGGCGGCCCGGTCAAAACTTTTCTTGAACACCTCGAAGATCTTCGCTGGGTGCTCATCAAGAGCCTGGTGGCGCTGGGCGTGGCGGTATTGCTCTGCCTGCTCGCGGGCAATTACGTCGTTCAGATCGTTAAATGGCCGTTGACGCGCGCCGGCGTCAGCTGGCCCGGCACGAATCAAATCGTCACCGTCAGCTTCGGCACGAACCGTCTCGGTGCATTTCAACTCACCGCCGAACAACAACAATCACTGAACCTCGGCACGAACCGCTTCGTATCCATTCAAGTCGAGCCGCTGGTCATCGGCACGAACCAGGTGCTCGGGTGGTGCGCCAGTTCCGATCCAGCAGCCGTTGCCGACGCGCAACGGTTGAAGATTGATCTGATCAACCTCGGCCCGGCGGGTGGGTTTGTCGTTGCTTTTCAAGTTGCAATTTACGGTGGCACGGTGCTGGCGTCGCCGTTCATTTTTTATTTTGTAGCCACATTCGTCTTTCCGGCGCTGAAACTGCGCGAGCGCAAATACATTTATCGCGGACTGGCTTTCGGCGGCGGATTGTTTCTCCTCGGGGTGGCCTTTTGCTACTTTGCCTTGATGCCGGTGGCGCTGGCCGCGGCGCAGATGTATTCCCACTGGCTCGGGTTCGGCGCCTTTCAGTGGCGGGCGGAGGACTACATCAGTTTCGTCTGCAAGTTCCTGCTGGGCATGGGACTGGGCTTTGAGCTGCCGGTGGTGGTTCTCACGCTGGTGAAGCTCGGTGTGCTCGACTACCGCACGCTTTCCGGGGCGCGCCGTTATGTGATCGTCATCAATCTGGTCCTTGGCGCGGTGCTGACCACTCCGGAACCGATAACGCAAATCGTCATGTTCGTGCCGCTGCAATTGCTCTATGAAATCACCGTCTGGGTCGCGTGGTATTGGGATTGGCAGGCGCGGAAGCGCGCTCGTGGCGCCGCCGCGTCTTCCTAGCCGCTAGGGCGCGCCGCGTGAATCACAAAACGCGCTTTACATCCGGCGGATTCGGCGTAAGCTGTGTTTGTAAAAATGACAAATCGAGAATTTATGCATAAAGCAATGCCCTTTCTCACTGTAGTCGCCCTTGCCGCCTTGTTTGTGTCCGGTTGCGCCACACACGAACCAAAACTCGGATGCGGCATAAAAAACTATTACATAGACACGGACACCCACGCCGGTTTCAGCAACGGCGAAGTCAACATCGTCGACGTTGTATCGACCTTCGGGTTTGGTAGCCGGTTCCGCGTATTCGACGAGTGAATGTGACCGAACCCGTTTTCATCCACGCGCCAACCGTTCACCGTTGGCGCGTTTTGTTTTTGTGAAGGCCAGGCCGCTCGAAAAGAATTCGCCCGGCAAAGTCAACCTGCTGCTGAACATCCTCGGCAAACGGCCTGACGGATTTCACGAACTCGAAACCGTCATGCAGCCGGTCAATCTTTGCGACCGGCTGACGTTTGAACGCCGTGGCAGCGCGGTCGAACTTTCGTGCAGCGGCGCAGCCCTGCCGGTGGATTCACGCAATCTGGTTCATCGCGCGGCCACCGGGTTTTTGCAAACAGCGAAAATCAGCGACGGAGTAAGCATCCATTTGGAGAAAAAAATTCCGCTGGCCGCCGGGTTGGGCGGCGGCAGCGGCAATGCTGCGACGACGCTGCTCGCGTTAAACAAACTTTTCGGCCAGCCACTTTCAGCCGTGAAGCTCAGCGAACTGGCCGCGGCGCTCGGCTCGGACGTGCCGTTTTTCCTCCAGGCCCAGCCGGCGCTCGCCACCGGTCGCGGCGAAAAAATCCAGCCGCTTGATTCTTTCCCGGCGTTGCGCGGCAGGGCGTTCCTGCTCATTCATCCCGGTTTTGGCATCGCGACGCCGTGGGCTTATCAGAATCTTGCGCGTTTCCCGGAGGTGTTGAACGGCAGGCCGGGCCGCGCGCAAAAACTGATTGCCCGGCTTCAAACCGGCGATTGGCGCGCTGCGGGCGCTGAATTTTACAATTCGCTCGAAGCCCCGGCATTTGAAAAATATCCGGTGCTCGCACTGTTTCAGGAATTCCTCCGTGCGCACGGCGCGCTGGTTGCGCTGATGTCCGGCAGCGGCTCAACCACATTTGCCATCGCCGAAAACAAAGCCGCCGCCGAATCGCTCGCGGAGAAATTCAAATCGAAGTTCGGACAAAACTGCTGGACCGCCGTCGTGCCGATTTAGATTGGGGAGGGACAGCGTGTCGCTGTCCCAAATAGAAAAGTAAGGACGGCGACACACCGTCCCTCCCGTTAAAATTCATGGGCGTGTTTTTTTGAATCGCGCCAGTGCGAATTCCGTCATTTCCCTTGCCGCCGGAATTTTGAACGCCAGCGCGACGATTCCATAAATCAATCCCGCCAAAATCGCCGGTGCGAACACCTCGCCGATTTTCAGTGCGAGTGTTTGGTGGCCGAGGGTGTGTTCCCAAAAACGCTCGCCCCCCCACGCTGTCAAACCGCCCAAAGTGCCGGCGATGGCCAGCGGCAGAAAGGTGGCGCGCAGCGGTTCCATTTCCAGTTTCCCCAGCTTTTTCCGCAAGGCATGGAGCAGCAGGCTGGCATTGCCGATGGAAGTGATGGTGTTGGCGATGCCCAGGCCGCCCTGCCGCAGCGGACCAATGAACATCACGGCCAAACCCAGATTCAGAACCAGGCAGACGATGCTGATTTGCATCGGCGTTTTGGTGTCGCCGAGCGCGAAAAACGCCCGTACCACGATGTTGACCGTTGAAAAGGCCACCAGCCCCGGCGCAAGGCACATCAGCGCCAGGGTCGCGCGTTCCGTGGAGGCGGCGGTGAATTTGCCATGCTCGAACAGCAGCCGGATGATCGGTTCGGCCAGCACGACCAGCAGGACGGCGGCGATCAGATTCGCCAGCAGCAGCGTGCCGAGACCATGGCGCAGGGTGGCGCGGAATTCGCCGAAGTTTTTCTCCGCCGCCAGCCCCGCCAGGGTCGGCAGCAGAAAAGTTGCCAGCGAAATGCCGAACATGCCCTGCGGCAGTTCCATGAGCCGCACGGCATAGTCGAAGGAGGCGTTGATCTGCGGGTCCACGTAAAAGGCGATGGCCTGCGTCAGCAGCACGTTGATTTGAAAGGCGGCGACGCCGATGGTGCCGGGAATCATCCGGACCACCACGAGCCGGACGGTTTCATTTTGCCACGGCGAAACCCAGTGGTAACGGAAGCCGTCGTGCCAGAGCGTCGGCAGTTGAAAGGCCGCTTGCGCCACGCCCGCCGCCAGCACGCCGATGGTCAGCGCGAAAATTTGTTCGTGCAACTCGTGTCCCATCTTTGGGGCGAGCCAGAGCACGGACGCGATCATCACGACGTTCAGCATCGTCGCGCTCATGGCCGGGATGAAAAAATGTCCGCGCGCGTTGAGCATGCCCATGAACGCCGCTGCGAGGCACACGAGCAGCATATAGGGAAACATCACGCGCAAAAGCCGCAGCATGAGTTCGGTGCTTTCGTTGAATTGATGAACGGCCAGCGCAATCGAGAGGCCGAGCATGACCAAGCCGATGATCGCTGCCGCCGCGACGACGAGGCCGGAAATCACGGCGTTGGCCGCGCGCCACATCTCGATTTCGCCGCGCGTTTTCTCCTTTTCCTTGAAAATGGGGACGAACGCCGCCGTCAACGCGCCTTCGCCAAGCAGGCGGCGGAACAGGTTGGGAATGGTGAAGGCGAGCTTGAACGCGCCCGCCACCCGGGTGTCACCCATGAAATTCGCATAAACCATCTCGCGCACCATGCCGAGCAGGCGGCTGACGAGCGTGGCGGCGGCCATGGAGCCGGACGACTTGAGCATCTGTGACATCGGGACGGATTCTCACGCAAAGCCGCAAAGTCGCAAAGTTAAAATGCAAATTTGGTGGGGCGCCCGTCCTCCGCAGTAGCTTTGCTACGGAGGGTGGAAGGCTGCCGACGAACCGGCCCGCGCGGATCGGTCTTCGTTTGACTTCGACCCGACGGGCGTTCGCCCCACCGGTTCAATTGGAAATTGGCATTTGGCCGCGGGCAATTTAATCTTCCGGCGTGAGCATCCTGGAAGAACTCAAATGGCGCGGGCTCGTGGCCGACTGCACCGACGCGGCGGACCTGGCCAAACGCCTCGCCTCGCCCATCACACTTTACTGCGGTTTTGACCCGACCGCCGACAGTTTGCATGTCGGCAACCTCGTGCCATTGCTCGCTCTGCGCCGGTTTCAATTGCTCGGGCATCATCCAATTGCCGTCGCCGGCGGCGCCACCGGCATGGTGGGCGACCCCAGCGGCAAGACCAGCGAACGGCAGTTGCTCACGCCTGAGGTCCTTGCCCACAACATTTCCCGTGTCAAGGAGCAGCTCAAAAAACTTCTCGATTTCGACACGAAGACCAATCCCGCGCGACTGGTGGATAATGCTTCGTGGACAAAGAATGTTTCGTATCTCAATTTCCTGCGTGATATCGGCAAGCATTTTCCCGTCAACCAGATGGTGGCCAAGGAAAGTGTCCGCGCCCGGATGGAAGACCGCGAGGTCGGCATCAGCTACACCGAATTCAGCTACATGCTGCTCCAGGCGTTTGATTTTTACGTGCTCTGCCGCGACCACAATTGCGAACTGCAAATCGGCGGCAGCGATCAGTGGGGCAACATCACCGCTGGCATTGATCTGACGCGCAAGAAACTCGGCAAAACGGTTTACGGCCTCACGCTGCCGCTCATTACCAACGCCGACGGCTCGAAGTTCGGCAAGACCGAGGCCGGGGCCATCTGGCTCGATGCAAAAAGGACCAGTGTCTATCGCTTTTACCAGTTCTGGATCAACACCGACGACCGGGATGCCATCCGTTACTTGAAATACTTCACGTTTTTGTCGAAGGAAGAAATCGAGGCGCTGGAGAAGAAACACGCCGAAGATCCCGGCCCGCGCGAAGCACACCGAGCTCTGGCCAAAGCCGCGACCGATTTGGTTCACGGCCCGGACGCAACGACGGAAGCCATCCGCGCCAGCGAAATTCTTTTTGGCGGCGAACTGAAGGGCATTGCCGAAAGCACCTTCAACGAAATCGTCGGTGAAGTGCCCACCAAGGAAATCGAGAAATCAAAACTTGATGGCGCCGGTTTGCCGCTGTTGGAACTGCTTGTTCACTCCGGCCTTTGCCCGTCCAAAGGCCAGGCGCGAAAAGACATTGAAGGCGGCGGCGTAAACATGAACAACGTCCGTGAATCAAATTTCCAACGCGCGGTGGCGGCGAGCGATTTGCTTTTCGGCAAGCACCTGCTGCTCCGCAAAGGCAAAAAGAATTACGTCGTCGTAACGGCGAAATAGGGCGAAAGAACGACGGAGGGCCGCCGCAGTCCAAAGCCGGGGGTGTGTCAGGCGCTTCCGGCTTGCGTAAGATTGGCGCACTGGATTTTTCTCAGATAGCGCACCAGAATTTCCGTGGAATTCTCAATCTCCACCACGGATTCCAAGCGAGCCGCCTTTTCCAATATCGGCAGGGCCACCTCATCCTGCAACAGCGCGTCCAAGGGGAGTTGCCCCGGATATCCGACCGGTTGCGAGAGTCGTTCTTCAAAGCCGTTTCCATTTCGGTCAACCACTTCACACCCGGTCCGGCTGCGCTCCAGACAAACCGTCCTGCCATTGCCGTTTTGATTCCAAGCCTCCGGCGACCAGCCAAGGGTTGGCCCGTCATTCGCGGGACGGCTGAAGTCCGGACACACCGGGCCGGGGACGGAGTCTGGCGGAAGGGAACATTTATTTTTTTGCGATTGCAAGTCCTGCAAGAGGTCTTCCACAATCCCGTGCCCGATGTTCAGGAGCCAGGCAAAAAGCTGTGACTTGGGACACCGGAAAATGTCCTCGTAAAGAAAAATCAGTTCCTGGGGCAGAATCCTCAGGACGGAAGCCTCCGCCGCATACCAATCCTTCCGGAGGGACGAATAATCTTTTACGGCCAGCAACTTTCGCAGTTCACCATTCAACGGCGGATGCAGGGCGTTCAAGAACTTCAATTCGACGAAATCAACCCGGCCTTCCTGGTTGAACCGATGCGAAATTTTGACCCGGCCATGTTTGTAGTTGAAATCGCCCGCATAACACGTGGAAAGAATCACATGGTCAAAAATGGATTGCACCTGCATTTGATATCCGCCCGCCTTGCCGCCGTAATTGCATTTTGTCCGCGGCTGGGAAATCTCACGCGCCCGTCCCTGAAGGCGGTTCTCCACGTGTGCCAGCCGGTTGAAATAGTCGCTGGCAGGGGAAAAATCATGTTGCCGGAGAAAATCCCGCGCCGACTGGATTTCCGCGTCCCGGATTGCCGGTCCGCATTGGACCCGTTGCTCCAACCCTTCTACCAGTTCCTTGACCTGCCGCTTGTTCTCTTTTGTGGCCATGTTGGTAATGAAAAGTTTTGATGCAGCGTAACCCTGACCGGCACGGTGACAACTGTGCGTTTGGATGCACACCCCCCGAAAAGCAAGGCTGGCGGTCGTGGATTGGCTTTTCGGCGGGCCACTGACTGTTGCCCAAAGAGAAAGAGAATATTGTCGCGTGACGGCGAAGCGGCCGGTTTCACGCTTCCTGTGCCATCTCCTCGGAGCGGATCGCGTCCACAAACGGCGGCATGGGGCAATCCAGCGAATCGGCGATGGCGCGGAGTAACTCGGCCTCGCGTTCGGTGACCTGGTCGTCGGCCGCAACGGTCTTGCCACAGGCCAGCAGGACGTTTCGCTGGACGCTGGCCGGGCATTTGGCCAGCCGGGCCAGCGCGGCGTCAACCCCGGCCAGGTCCCATTCCTTGCGCGGCATGAACTGGATTTGATCGCCCGGCGCATCGAGGGACTGCTGCCCCTGAGCAAAAGCTTTTCGTGCCGCCGGTTCATCGCCTTCCTGGCCTACGTGTGCCAGCGCGGAAAGCAGCAGCGCGTATTCCGGCAACACGTCCTGTATCCGTCCATATCGTGCCTGGTCCAGGTCCGGGCCCTCGAAATAGGCCCGTAACTGGCGAGCCACCATTTTCATCAATGCGTATTCGAAAAGCTCGATGGCCCCGTCGCATTCAATGAGTCGTTGTACGGTTTCATTAAAGGCGGAGTATGCGTCAAGGCTGCGTTGGCGCAGGGCCGGCACGGCGAACTCAGCCAGCATGAGCTTGTATTTGACACCCAAGACCTGGATTTGCGAAGCCAATTTGGTCGTGCGCTCGAGCAGGGCCGGATCCAGGTTCGCCCGCAAGATTTCCATTTGTTTGGCGCGCACCGTCTCATCCTCGCTCAGTAGCAATGAGTAAATGACCCCGGCCGCCCCCGCGGATTCGCGCAGGGCCTGTTTCACTTCCGGTGGGATACTGAAGCGCATCAGGGCCGCCTGCTTGAGGCAGTCGGCGGTTATATTGCCGGGTCCCATCACAAACGCCTCGGGTAATTTCCGTTCAGCTTCGATGGTCTTGGCCACAACCTGTTCGTAAGCCTGGTCGCGTTCAAACTGGTTGGGCGGCAGCGCCTTGACCTTGGGGAATTGGCCGTCAAAGGCCGGGTCAATCGCCAGCACCCGTCTGGCCAGCGGCGGGTGGGTGGATTGAAAATTGAACAACGAATCATAGGCCGAGTTTGCAAAATAGAGGTGGCTGGCGGTTTCTGCGTTGGGTGTGTCGAGCCGTCCCTGCTTGTAGAGTCCGCCGATTTTTTTGAGCGCACCCGCAACGCCGGCCGGGTTGCGTGTGAATTGCACCGCCGCCGCGTCCGCCAGCCATTCGCGTTTGCGGCAAATCAGGCTCTTGATCAACCGCACGCAGGGCGAGCTGATGCCGCCGACGATCAGGAACAAAATGCCGATGGGTGCGGTGGGAAGGAAAAAAGGGGTGGTGTCCGCGTCAAAAATGGATTCGCCAATCTCCCGGGCCTGGGTGCTTCCGCGCACCAAAATCCGGCCAACCGGTGTCGGCCAGAACAGTCCATGCATCAGCCCCATCAGCCGCAGGTTCAAGCGCGTGTCGCCATTCAAAATGTGGCTGAACTCGTGGGCGATGACGCCCTGCAATTCGTCACGGGTCAGCAACTTCAGACAGCCGCGCGTGACGCCAATGGCCACGTCGTCGCGCGTGTGTCCGGCGGAAAAGGCATTGATGCCGCGCTCGTTGTCGAGCGTGTAAATTTCCGGCACGGGCGTCCCCGAAGCGATGGCCATTTCCTCCACCACGTTGCGCAACCTTTGTTCGTCCGGGTCGGAGGTGTTGGTTTCGACGCACCGCCCGCCCAGCAGTTCGGCCACGGCCGAACCGCCGGCAGAGAGCAGGCGGATTTTATAAAGGCTGCCCAGGGCAACCGAAGTCAATGAAATCAGCGTGACCCAACAGAAAAGGTATGGATTCCAGATTAATTCCAGAAAATCCACCGGAAAAACCAACGCCTCCCCGCAAAGATCCAACAACGTGATTAAAAATGTAATCGGGTTCCACCAGACCCCGGAAAAAAGTGGGTGCTTGAAAGCATGAATGACCACGGCCAGCGCCAGATTGGTCAGGGTCACCGTGACGAGCACCGCCAATCCAAAAAGCCAGATCAGCCGGCGGGTCTGCTTCCGGGCGTGCGCTTCTCGGTCAAAAAAATCCATGGGCTACCGTTCGCTTGTAACACAAGACCGGACGCCAGGGAATACTTTTACCGCGAATGGAGTTTTATTTCCTCGTGCCGGAAAACTTCGCGAAGATCTGGTTGGCCTCTTCGAGGGTTTCCTTCGAGCCGATGTCGAACCAGAGTCCCGGCACACGCCAGGTATAAACCGCCGTGCGCGGGTAAAGCCATTGTATCAGCCGGCCCGGCTGGTCGGGGTTGTTGCCCTCGGCGATGTATTGCTTGATGAGCGGAATCGTGCTTTTCGGATAAAAATAAAGGGCGATGCCAGTGAGGGTACTGGTCGGGTTCTTGGGCTTTTCCTCGAAGAATGTGATGCGTCCGGCGGCGTCCATGGAAATGGAATTGTATTTTTTGATCTTCTCAAGATTGCCCACGTCGTAAAGTGCGAGCACGGGCGCATTTTTCTCCCGGCAGAATTTTCCGAAATCGCCGAGTTTTTCGCTGAACAGATTGTCGCCAGCCACGACAATCAAATCATCGTCCACATTCTGGGTTTTGAGGACATAATGGATGTCGCCGATCGCGCCGAGTTTGTTGGTGTCGTCGGTGGAGCCGTCGTTGACGACGGTGAATTCAAACTTGGATTTGGTGGCGCGGTAATGGTCAGACCATTTCTGAAAATGGCCGGCGAACCTGGCGTTGGTGACGACGTAAACGCGGTCAATGCCACTAATGGGCGCGAGGTTATCGAGCACGTGCTCAACCATCGGCTTGCCCGCGACGGGCAGGAGCGGTTTCGGTTGCGTGAGGGTGAGCGGATACAGGCGCGTGGCGTATCCGGCGGCGAGGATGATGACTTTCACGTTTTATTTTCAAACAGGCTTGGGGCGGTGACGCGGGCCAGTTCCTGGCAGCGCCGATAAATTTCCGACGGTGATTCGCATTGCAGCGCAAATTCCGCCAAGGCCCGGGCTTCGCTCAGTTTGAGCCGGCGGATGATATACTTCACCTGCGGGACAACGGAGGGTGCGGCGCTCAATTCATCCACGCCCAGTCCGATCAACAACGGGGTCAGGACGGCGTCGCCGGCGATTTCACCGCACACGCCGGCCCAGATGCCGTGCTGATGCGCGGCGTCAACGATCGTTTTGATCAGCCGCAGGATGGCCGGGTGCGTGGGTTCGTAGAGGTGCGAAACCCGTTCGTTTGTGCGGTCGGCAGCCAGCGTGTACTGGATCAAATCGTTGCTGCCGATGCTGAAAAATTTCGCCCGTTGCGCGAGTGTGTTGGCAATCAACGCGGCGGACGGGATTTCAATCATCGCACCGATGTCCATGTTCCCATCAAAAGGTTTGCCTTCGGCGCGCAATTCGACCTTGCATTTTTCGACGATGGCGTTGGCCTGGTTCAATTCATCCAGGCCGGAAATCATGGGATACATCATTTTCACATTGCCCTCGGCGCTGGCGCGGAGAATGGCGCGGAGCTGGGCGCGGAACAATTCCGGTTGCGCCAGGCAAAACCGGATCGCCCGCCAGCCGAGAAACGGATTCATCTCCTGCGCCAGTTGCAGGTGCGAGGCAAATTTGTCGCCGCCAAGGTCGAGCGTGCGGATGATGATCGAGTTCGGCTTGAGCGCGGCGGCGACCTCGCGATAGACCTTATATTGCTCCTCCTCGCTGGGCAGACTGTCGCGGTTGATGAACAAAAATTCCGTGCGGAACAGGCCCACACCCTCCGCGCCGTTCGCAATCACGGCTTCAATGTCGTTCTGGTCCTCGATGTTGGCGGAGAGATGGATGGATTTGCCGTCGAGCGTGACCGCAGGCTGGCCCCGGATCTCACGGAGTTTTTCATCCAGGGAGGCCTTGATTTTCGCCAACTGGCCGTATTCAAACAACGTCTGGTCGGTCGGATTGACAATGATGGTGCCGCTGTAGCCATCAAGCAACGCATAGCTGCCGCTGTCCAATTCCTGGCTGGCGGTTTGCAATCCGACGACGGCGGGAATGCCCAGCGACCGTGCCATGATGGCGGTGTGCGAGCTTTTGCCGCCGATGTCCGTGGCGAAGCCCAGCACGGATTTTTTGTTCAATTGCGCGGTGGTGGAGGGGCTGAGGTCGTGGCTGACCAAAATGCACGGCTCAGCGATGTGGTGCAGGTCAAAAGCGTCCTTCACCTCAAGCAGATTGTCCAGCACCCGCGACGTCAGGTCGCGCATGTCGGTGGCGCGTTCGCGGAGATATTCATCGTTGGCTGTGAGGAGCGCCTCGGCGTAACGCTCAGCCACGGTGTGAAAGGCGTATTCGGCGTTGACCTTATCTTCTTTAATCAGACGGATGGCTTCGCCCACCAGGGCATGGTCCTCGAGCATCAGTAAATGCGCTTCGAAAATGTCCGCCTCCTTCGCGCCCAGATTTTCCACGACCTTGCGCTGCACATCCAGAATTTGCTGGCGGGTCTGGACGAGCGACTTTTCAAAACGGCCAGTTTCCCCGGCCACTTCGTCAGCCGAAATCTCATGCCGGGCGATGATGTGGTGGGTACGATGAAGCACGAGGATTTTCCCGCGACAAACGCCGTCGGAGACGGCAATGCCCCGAAGAATCTTCTCTCCTTTTTGGAGCCACTCGGCCATGCGGGAGAAATAGCCGAAATCGTCCGGGTTGAAAAGCAATTACGCAGAAAAAGAGCGAAGTGTTGGAGTTACGGGGTATTGGGGTGTTGATTTAACCGCCCCGGCATCCCATCGCCCCATTACTCCATCACTCCATTTCCGTCACGCCCGTTCCATGTATTTGCCGGTGCGGGTGTCCACTTTGATTTTCTCGCCCGTCTTGATGAACAATGGCACTTGCACGGTGATGCCCGTTTCGAGTGTCACCGGCTTTTGCACGTTGTTTGACGAATCGCCGCGAATGCCTTCCGGCGCGTCGGACACCGTCAATACCACGTTCGATGGCAATTCAATGGACACGGCTTTTCCCTCGACGAACGTCACGGTCACCGGGCTGTTTTCCACGAGATAATTCTTCGCATCGCCAACCAATTCCGTCGCGAGCATGACCGTTTCGTAGGTTTCCGAGTCGGTGAAAACGAAATCCGCGCCGTCCTTGTAACTGAACTCCATCCGGGTGGTGATCATCGGCACCGATTCGATGCGTTCGGTGGAGCTGAACCGCACGTCGGAGGACTTGCCGGAGCGGATGCTGCGGAGTGTCGCCTGCACAAACGCGCGCAGGTTGCCCGGCGTGCGGTGCTGCATGTCCAACACCACGCAAATATCGCCGTTATAATTGATCGCCATGCCGCGGCGCAGGTCGTTTGCTGTTGCCATAAATCAAATCATTAAAGTTGAGTCTCTTCCCAAGAGACGGGAGCCGCATAAAATAACCGAAAATCGGGCAAACGCAAGCGCGGTTTTGGGGCAAATCCAGTTGAAAAAAGTTATTAACAATCGGCATTTAGTTAACAACTCCGCCTTGACACCACAAAACTTGGTGTGTTACAAACGCGCAACCACAATTAGAAGTGGCCTTATGCGTTGCCCCAAGTGTGGCTGTCAGGAAGACAAAGTCATTGATTCGCGCGCGTCGCGTGAAGGAGCCACCATTCGTCGCCGCCGCGAGTGTTCCAAGTGCAACCATCGTTTCACGACCTACGAGGAAGTTGAACGGGAAGGCTTGATGGTACTCAAGCGCGATGGGCGGCATGAGGAATTTACGCGTGAAAAACTTTTATCCGGCATCAAAAAGGCCTGTCAGAAACGCCCCGTCAGCCCGCAAGCCATGGAAGATTTGGTGGACCACATCGTCGCTGCCGTGACCGGCAAATTCGAGGGCGAAGTGCCCGCCGAGTTCATCGGCAAAATGGTTGTGGATGGCCTGCGCGACATTGATGAAGTCGCCTACGTGCGTTTTGCCAGCGTCTATCGCCGGTTTCAGGAAGCCACGGACTTTGTTCACGAAGTCAAAAAACTGGAGGCCAAGCAATGATCGCGCTCCAATCCGGCTGCCTGATCTTCCAACTGGCCAGCGGGGAAAGCGTCCCGTGCTCGGTGGAAATGATTTCCGTGGAACTCACCGGCAACGCTGGGGGTTTGCTCGACCCGGAAGTGTTGAGCAACGCCGCCGCGTCTGTTTTCCACTATTTCAAAAACGACCTGGAACGCGAAACGGTCACCATCGGCGAATTTGCCGGCGCCTTGGAAAAAGTTCTGCGCAAGCTCGGCTTTGTCATCCGTGCCGGCGCGCTGGAAAGCCGCTCGCGGGAAATTGTTGAAACCGACCTTTGCCTGTTCGCACGCGAATCCGCCGACAGCCTCGAACTTTTCTTTTTCCCGCGCCTGCGCGACGAACTGCGTGCCCAGCTCCGCCAGGCGCCGCGCGTTTTGCGCTTTCGCGGACTGCGCGGCTGCGTCAAGCAGCTCACCGGCGCGCGGCGGTGGAGTGTCCGTTGCGAAAAATTGCAGGACCACATTGTCGAATACCTCCGCCGCTGCCTTACTGCCGAATCGGAGCAGACTGAATGCTCGCTGGTGGTGGAATGAACGATTTTCGGAGGGGCGAGCGTTGCGAGCCCCAAACTTTTAGATCAGGGCGTCGCGAAGCTCCGCCCTCCGAAACGAGGAATTATGAGCAAAACACTTTTTGAAAAAATCATCGCCCGGGAAATTCCGGCGACCATTGTTTATGAAGACGATCTGGTGTTCGCGCTGCGCGACATCAATCCCCAGGCGCCGAAGCATGTTTTGATGGTTCCCAAAAAACCCATCCCGCGGTTGTCCGAGGCCGGGCCGGAAGACCACAAGGTCCTCGGCCACCTGCTGCTCAAAGCCGCCGAGGTGGCGGATAAACTCGGTTTGAAGGAAAAGGGCTACCGGGTGGTCATCAACAACGGCGAGGACGCCGGCGAAGCCGTCCCGCATCTCCACGTTCACATTCTCGGCGGTCGTCGCATGGCCTGGCCGCCAGGGTGAATTCCCGCCAGATAGAAATTTTGTTCAGGCGCAAATTCAAACCCGTCAGAAGAAACCAATCGTAAATATGCTGCCCATGAATCAAAGCCAGCCACAAATAAATAAACTTGCGATGCTATACTGGACGATTCTTGGCATCGCGCTTGGCTGGGGAGGTATGTTCTATACCTTTGTTTCCGTTCTCGGTATTTATTTGTTACTTACGCGGCTGCGTCCCGGCGCTCGTTTTGAATTGATGATAGTGGCGAGTGCGTTTAGTGGAATGGCTGTCGTTCAAGTTTTTCATACGATATTACGCCCGAACCTTTTTAGTATTGATCACCTTTTGGAACCAATCGTTGTGGCGGGTCTTGCAATCGTTTTGCTATTCAATCCAAAGCGAGTTTGGGCATGGTGTTTAATTGTTTATTCGACTGTCATCGGGGTGCTGTCGTTGTATGTGGCGTTACACCACCTTTCCAAGGAATCTCGTCCGCAATTTCAATTCGCCAACGCAGTAATCAGTGCCATTTTGATATGGCTATTGGTGTGCTGGTTGCACAAGCAGAGTCCCAATGATTCTGATATTCGCAGTGTTTAACTAATCAGCGCTTTCTTCACCGCAAAATTTTCTTCAACACCTTACCTAGCCGCTTGATGCCTTCGCGGACGTCTTCCTCGCTGGCGTTGCCGAAGCTGATGCGCATTTCGTGATTCGGTTTGCGCCGAGCCGGGTCGTCCGCGTAGCAAATTTCGCCCGGCACATAGAGCACGTCGTTTTTCAGCGCCATCGAGAAAACTTTTGATTTTATGCCCGTTGGCAGCCCGTGCGGCAGTCGCGCCCAAAAATAGAGTCCTCCCTCCGGTTCCCACCATTGGACAGCTGGCGGGAAGTGCTTTTCAATCGCGAGCTTCATCACACGTGCCTTGTGCGCGTAGCGCTTTTGCAGCCGCGCGACATGCCGCCCGTAAATTCCCGCCGCCAGCGCGCGGGCGACGAGGTGCTGCAGCAGGTTGGACGTGCCGAAATCGTGGTTGCCCTTGATGTGCTTCACCGCCGTGAACAGCGGCTTGGGCAAAATGCCGTAACCCACGCGCACGCCGGTCGCAAACGGCTTGCTGTAGGTGCCAGTGTAAATCACACGCTCCGCCGCGCCGGGCACGGCCAACGCCGACAGTGGAATGGTAAGGTCGTCCCGCCGGGACGACCGCGGACGCCTCGGCGAGGCGTCCCTACCTATCGTTTCAGGACAAAAGCGCAACTCCCGATACGCGGCGTCTTCGAGCAGGTAAATCGGGTGTCCCGCCGCCCGCTCGAACTTTTTCAACAGCTTCAGGAGGCCGCATTTTTTCTCGAAACTGGTCGTGACGCCGGTCGGATTTTGGAAATAGCTGACCAGATAAAACAATTTGACGCGGCGCAATTCGCCACGACATTTAAGCGAGGTCAGGACCTTTTCAAGATGCGCGAGGTCGAGGCCGTCGCGCTCGAGCCGCACGGCGCGCGCGCGCAGACCTCGGCTTTGCAGGATGCCCAGAAAAACAAAATACGTCGGGTCTTCCACCAGCACGATGTCGCCTTCGTTGCACAACGCCTCGGCGGTCAGGTAAAGCAATTGCTGCGAGCCGCCGGTGATAAGGAGGCGGTCGGGGGAATAAATGTCAGAATGGGGTGGTGGAGTGGTGGAGTGCTGGAGCGTGCGTTTCGTTACTCCATTACTCCAACACTCCATCGCCCCGGCTGCTTTGGCATCCAATTTCCGCAAATGCTCCGCCGTTAGTCGGCGTAACGTTGTGTCCCCGGCCGTGATGCCGTATTGCAACGCGGGCCGGCCGGTTTTGGGCGAGCGCAAAACCCGGTTCAACGCGGTGCGCACTTCGGCAACGGGCAATGAGGCGTTGTCGGTGAACCCGGCGGCGAGCGAAATCAGTTTGGGCCGCGAAAGCGCCGCGTGCATGAGCCACGAGATGGGCGGCTCGGTGGTGCGTTGGCCCATTTTTGACAAAACATGCAATTTCATTTGAAAGGGAAGATGATGATAATAAAAGCCTGAAAACCGGACAACAAAGGAACCAAGAAACGAAGTTATTGGGATGCATCTCACTTTCCAAACGATTCTCATTAGCACCCGGCTTCAGCCGGGTGATATCGGTCGTTACAATCCTTCACCCGTTTCAACGGGTTCAAGTTGCCGTTTGAAAAAGCCGTTGAAACGGCTTGTTATCCATTTTCAACCGCCATCACCGGGCTGAAGCCCGGTGCTAATGAGATGCTCCGGCCGTTTCTCAAAATATTAAATGCACCACCAGTTTAAAGTGGATAAGTTTTCTTCTTTGTTGTTCAAACCCGATTCAGTGGCGCGTGCCGAAAACGCTGTCGAGGATGACCTGCTTGGTTTTCCAGATCAGTGCCATGGTCATGGCCAGCGGCAGCAGTGCAAAAAACGTCAGTGCCCAAAAGCTGAGACGATCAACCCGGTTGGAAGAAGCACTGAGTTCCAGTTGCCATCGCGGATCTTGCAGCATCACCACATACCCAACGCCAAGGAACACAAGCGTGACAAGCAGCCAGCAATTGAGCGTGGTGAACAGGCGCGTCTCGTGGCGGAGCGTCTCGTCCGGCAGCATCGCGCCGAGTTGATTGAGCACAACGTTCAAATTGAACAAGAAAAGCAATGCTGACAGAACGAGCACAAAAACCGCCGCGTTGAAAAGAGGTTGTCCCGGCATTTTATTCTGCCAGTAAAGAAATGGGCAAAGGCCGAAATTGACGAGGCCGGGGAGTTTCGCGCGGTCGAGGGCATTGCGCCAGGGTCGTTCCTGTTTTTGGAAATCGCTCATTTGCCAGAGGCCGTAGAGCAGCAAACCGGTGCCGGCCAGCACGGGAACAAAGCCCAGCGGCCGGAGCCAGTCAGCACGCGCCGTTTCCGCGCAAATGACCAGCGACGCCGGCAATCCCCAAAACAAAGCGGAAAGTCCGCGCGCCAGCCGCCCGAGAGAGCGGAGCAGTTCGGCTTCGTTTCGGGCCTCGGTTCCTGGATTTTGGGTCTCGGTCAAATTGGTTCCGGGTTTGACATTCCAACAATTTTTCTCTGCCGCCTTAAAACGACAAATAGGTGTAAGCCTTCAAGCCGCGCTCGTAATCGTCGAGCAGGCGCATGGCTTCGGACGGTTTCATGCGGTCGGATTTGATGGCCTCGTCCATCTGCGCCTTCATCTGGCGCTTGAGCTCGTTTTCGTCATATTGCACCGACGCCAGCGACTGGAAGATGGTATTGCCCTCGATGATTTCCTCGATGTAATAGCCGGTCGGTTCGTCGGGCTCGAGAAAAACGTGAACCTCGTTGACGCGGCCAAACAAGTTGTGCAGGTCGCCCATGATGTCCTGATACGCACCCATCAGGAAAAAGCCAATGTAATACGGTTCAGGCAAACCGTTGCCGTTGGGGTTGAGTTTGTGCAGCGGCAGCGTGTCTCGCACGTCGCGCAGGTCAATGAACTTGTTCACCTGCCCGTCGGAATCGCACGTGATGTCCGCGAGCGTGCCTTCGCGCGTGGGACGTTCGTTCAAGCGGGCGATCGGCATGATGGGAAACAACTGGTCGAGCGCCCAATGATCGAGCAGCGATTGAAAGACGGAGAAATTGCAGAGGTATTGGTCGCTGAGACTGTCCTCGAGTTTGCGGATCTCCTCCGGCACGTAGGCGTGGCCCTTGTAGTGTTCCACCACGGCGCGGCTGATCTGCCAGTAAAGGTCTTCGATTTTCGCCTTGTCGGGCAAATCCAGCACGCCGAGCATGAACATGTGCTGCGCGTCTTCGCGGCGTTCGAGCGCGTCGTGGTAGGCCTCGAGCTTGTTGAGCTTGGCGAGGTTTTTCTGGATGTCGAGAAACTCCTTCACCAGCGAGTGCTCGTTGTCGCCGTATTTCAAAGACCCACCGGGCCGGATTTTTTCAATGGCGCCGAACACCTCGACAATCAGCACGCTGTGGTGCGCCACGATGGCGCGTCCGCTTTCGCTGACGATGTCCGGGTGCGGCACTTTCTCGGTGTTGCAAATGTCGGCGATGTAATCAACCACGTCGTTGGTGTATTCCTGCAGCGTGTAATTCGTCGAGCTGTCAAACGCCGAACGGCTGCCGTCGTAATCCACGCCCAGCCCGCCGCCGACGTCCAGATACGTGATCGCAAAACCCATCTTGTAAAGCTTCGCGTAAAGGCGTCCCGCCTCCTGCACCGCCTTCTTCACCGTCACAATGTCCGACACCTGCGAGCCGATGTGGAAATGCAGCAGCTTGAAGCAATGGCCGAGATTTTCGGTCTTCAACATTTCCATCGCCTCGAGGATTTCCGCCGTGCTCAGGCCGAACTTCGCGTTTTCACCGCCACTGTCGGACCAGCGTCCCGTGCCCTTGCTCAACAAACGCGCGCGGATGCCGATGAGCGGCTCGACGCCGAACTGTTTGGAGATGGAGATGATCTGGCGCAGTTCCTCCAGTTTTTCGACGACCGTGATGACCGTCTTGCCGAGCTTGATGCCGAGCATGGCCATTTTCACGAACTCCGCGTCCTTGTACCCGTTGCAAATGATGAGGCTGCCCATCTGGTTTTGCAGCGCCAGTCCGGCGAACAATTCCGGCTTGCTGCCGACTTCGAGGCCGAACTCAAACGGCCTGCCCGCGTCAAGAATTTCCTCCACTACTTCGCGGAGCTGGTTGACCTTGATGGGGAACACGCCGCGATACCGGCCCTGGTATTTGTATTCCGTGATCGAGTTGCGGAACGCCAGGTTGATCGCTTCGACGCGGTGGCGCAAGATGTCCTGGAACCGGATGAGCAGCGGGAACTTCAGCCCGCGCGCCTTGGCCTCCTCGATCACATCGGTCAGGTCCACCGCCACGCCGCCCGCCTGTTGCGGCATGGCCACCACGTGCCCTTCGTCGTTGATGTCGTAGTACTTCGCGCCCCAGCGATGGATGTTGTAAAGATTGCGCGCCGCTTCGATGTCCCACGGCGGCACCGCGTCATGTGTTTTGCTCATCTCATGAATTCAAACTGAACGCACTATAAAATTCTCCACGCAGAAAGCAACAAGCGGAATGAAAATTTTTTGAAACGCTTCAGGCTTTGCAGCTCGCGAAAAATTTGGTTTCATCATGCCATGCCGAAAATTTCACTTACTGCCATCGTCAAACATTGCGACCAACTGCTCCGCACAAAGGAAATCGGCGACTACGACGGCGCGGTGAACGGCCTGCAAGCCGGGAACTCCGGCACAGTTACGCGCATCGCGGCGGCGGTGGACGCGAGCCTTGCCACCGTGAAACTCGCCATTGCCGCCAAAGCGGATTTGATGATTGTGCATCACGGATTGTTTTGGTCACCAGCACATCCGTGGACGGGCAAAAAATACGAACTGCTCCGGCTGCTGGTGGAAAATGATCTGGCGGTTTACAGTTCGCACCTGCCGCTCGACGCGCATCCCCGGCTCGGCAACAATGCGCAACTCTGCGCTGCGCTCGGGTTAAAAAATCTACGACCGTTTTTTGTCACCCACGGCCAGCCCATTGGTTTTCAATCGCGCACCAGGATTTCTCGCGCGGGACTCGCCGTGAAGCTCGCTCGCGCGACCGGCGCTCAACCGCGAATCATTCCGGGTGGCGGCGAAATTTGCCAGCGCATCGGGGTGGTGACGGGTGGCGCGGGCGGCGATTTGAAACTGGCGGTGGATGAAGGCGTGGACACTTTCATTACCGGCGAAGGTCCGCATTGGACTTGCGCGGTTGCGGAAGAATGCGGCATCAACGTCTTTTACGGCGGCCACTACGCGACGGAAACGTTCGGCGTGAAAGCGCTGGCGGCGGAACTGTCGAAAAAGTTCAAAGTGCCGTGGGGGTTTCTCGATCACCCGACGGGGCTGTGACTGGCAGACCTGGCGGCAGCGAGGTTTTCCTTTTCAAATTTTCGATGCAGCTTCCAACCCTCGATGAACCCGCGCAAATCAGAACTGAAAGAATGTGCCAGTTCCTTTTTCCCGGTCAGTTTGTATTGAACGGTTTTGATGAAAAGCTGGGCCAGCCGTCCGTAAAACATGAAGAACATGAGCGGATCTTTGCGGTATTGCCGCAGGAAAATTGCGCCACTGCGGCTGTAGTCGTAACGGACTTTGAAAACATCCTCCCGTGCGAAACGGTGTTTGTGACGGACGATGGCCGTTGGTTCGTAGATGACGGAATGGCCGGATTTCAGCACGCGGTATAGCATTTCAATGTCGTCGCAGCCACCGAGCCGGGCACCGCTGCCGAACCGTTCGTCGAAGCTGCCGATTTTTTGAAAGACTTCTTTTCTGAACGTCATGCCGCTGCCGTGGCCAATGCCGAAGGGAACGGGTGCACTGGACTTCATGTGTTTGGCGAAAACCTTGCGGACATTGGTGAGCAGGAAGCCGAAGCCAAAATGGACATCCGGGCTGGTAAAAATCCGCCGGGTGTCGCCCAAATCCTGACCGGCGACTTCCTCAAACAAATCCGAAGCGCCTTCGCGTGTATGCTGGACGATCCTTGAAGTGCAAGCCCAGACGGATGGATCGGAAAAGTTTTGGAGTGTGAACTTCAGCCAATTTTTTTCCGGCAGGCAGTCATCATCGGAGAAGGCAATGATGTCTCCGACAGCGTGTGAAATTCCGTTGTTCCGGGCGAGGTTTAATCCGCGCCTCGGTTCGTAGATATATCTGGCGCCGAACAGGGCGGCGGCTTCGGCGGTCTTTTCCTTTTCCGCATCGGCGCTGTTGTCCACCACCAGAATTTCATAATCGGGGCAATCCAGCCTGGAAAGTGCCTCCAAGGTTTCCTTGATGGAGGCGGAGCGATTGCGGGTGCAGATGATGATGGAGGCACGCATGTTTTATGGATGTGAGCGCGGGTCAGGCAGGCAGCTGGGCTTGTTTCCTGCAATTTTCCAGAAGTGTCATGCTTGCCAACGCTTCCTTTCCGTTGCACGGTCCGATTGGACCCTTGGAGTCGCCAAAAAAAAGGGCCGAGATTTCCTTTTGAAATACGTCATCGCCATCAGTTTCCACCACCAACTCCTCGGTTTCTTTTTGAGGTTTTCCGGACATCCATGCCCATCTTTTCCCCCGCAGATATCGTTGCCGGCCATAGCTTCTGCCCCGGCCTTCGACAACGCCATAGCCTTCATCGCCGTTGATTTCAATTCTGAATGTACTCCGCCACCTGATCACGGAGAGCTGCAGGTTGATTATGCTCTGCTCACTTTGCATCAAAACATGGGCTTCCTCCTCGATGCCCGTATTCCAAAAGCCGCGCCAGGTGAGAACATTGCTGATTTGAATTTTGCCGCCAAACATATAGTTGCACAAATCCAACAAGTGTATCCCAGGGTCAATCAACACACCGCCCCCGGTTTTTTCCGGGTCCAGCTTCCAACTGGTTTTATCCCTTGGATTCCCACCGTGACCAAGCACCATATTGACGGAAATGATGTTGCCAAACAGCTGGTTGCGCATGTCCGCCAGGATGGCACTGATTCCATCGTAAAACCTGTAATTACATCCCACAAAAAGCTGGTTTTCCCTGACCTGACACGAAATAAGACCTTCCGCTTCGCGCAGGTTTCTGCCCATGGGTTTTTCCAGAAGCACATTATGTCCGCGAGACAAAGCCTTTTTTGCCAGTTCAACAGCGACATCATGAGGGGTGGAAATAAATATCCAGTCCGGCTTGACGGGAAAAATCTCCTCGACCGACTTTACCAGCCGCAGGCCGTTTTTTTTCAGGATATCCGGAGTTTCCTCCAAATACGGATCACAAACCGCGCACAGTTCGATTTTATGGCCAACCTTTGCAAGGTTCATCAGGGCGACTATTCGTTCCCGCCCAATGAGACCGGCTCCGATTTGGCAAACTTTTACAGCCCTATTCGTCTTAGTTTCCATACTTCGTCGCCGATTTTCCTGCCATTATTCAAATAATCCCGCCAATTGTCCCTGACATGGACAAAAGCCCCTTTAAATCCACAGTCCCGGCAAAACAGAAACTCCCGCACAAAACGGACAGGCTCGCCGATGTTCACGATGGTTTTAACTTCCGCACCAGCCGCCCTTATTTCTTGAAGCATTTGGGTCTCGTTGGCCCCGGGCGCAAGGCAGATTGCTGCAAAATCCCCCTTGTCATTGAGGTCCGCTTGTATGTTCTCAATGGTTCTCACCATGGCGGCCTTGGATGCAGCGTAAGCGGGGAAGAGAGGGTAAGCATAGGCGGCTCCGCCACCGGCAAAACCGACGATTCTGCCGAAGTTGTTTCCCAGCATCTTGGGCAGCAGGCCGGAATAAACTGCAACATTGCCAAGCACGTTCACCCGGTAGCACTCCTCCCAGCCAACCAAATCCCCAAAGTTGTGCGGCCCCAAAATGCCGGCGGCCAGAACGAGTCCGATTCGTTTGTAACTTTTGGGACCGATCCATGCAGAGAGTAATGCCTTCGTCCTCTCGACCTGGCCAATGTTCAAAATCATGGCTTCAGCCTTCCCGCCGGCGGTGGCAATTTCTGCTGCTGTGGCTTGGCAATTTTTCGTCCTTGATATGCACAAGACGTAAACCCCACAACGCCCAAGCTCCAGAGCGACCGCCTTGCCAATACCCTGACCGGCCCCGGAAATTACAACAATATCCAGATCGTTCATTCAGAGGCCTTTTTGCTCATAAGGTGAAGCAGTATATGATTCGGCTGTTTATACCCGCAACAATGTTTATGGAAATAATCAATTGACGCGGGTTGCGCCCGCCTTTATTAGCCTTCAATCTGTGACAGAAAACACGTCGTTGACATACTTGGTAACGGGGGGGGCAGGCTTTATTGGCTCCCACCTGGTTGATTCGCTGCTGCTGGATCCCACAACGAAGGAAATCAGAATCTTGGACAATTTCTCGTCTGGCCGGCGCGAACATCTTGTTCAGCATGAAAACAATCCCAAGCTCAAGGTGAGTGCCGTTGAACTTTTGGACCTTGACAAGATTGCGCCTCATTTTCAAGGGGTGGATCAGGTTTTTCACCTGGCGGCCAATCCTGACGCTCGTTGGGGAATTGACAACACGAGATTGGATCTCGAACAGGAAACCATCGTTACTTACAATATTCTCGAAGCCATGCGGCGCAATCATGTGCCGCGGATTGTTTTTTCGAGTTCCGGAACGGTCTATGGCGATGTGGGCACGACCGTTACGCACGAAAATTCGGGTCCCTGTCTGCCGGTCAGTCTTTATGGCGCGGGCAAGGTCGCATCGGAAGCATTGATCTCGGCTTTCTGCGGCACCTTCGAAATGTGCGCGATTATCTTCAGGTTCGGCAATATCGTAGGTGAGCGCACCACTCACGGTGTGATTTATGACTTCATCCGGCAACTGGCAGTGAGTTCCGCCGAACTGAAGGTGCTGGGGAATGGTTTTCAAGCAAAACCCTATGTTTACGTGCGCGATTTGGTCAACAGCTTGATGTTTGGCAGGCAACGCTGTTTCGAGCTGGAAGCGTCGAAATTCGACGTCTATAACATCGCGCCCGACGGGGCTACAACGGTGCGCTTCATTGCCGCGGAATTGATTGAGCAGCTTGGCTTTCAGGGGCGGACTAAAATCCATTACGGAGATTCCGCGCAAGGTTGGCCGGGAGATGTCCCCCAGTCGAGAATGGCTTCCTTAAAACTCAGGAAAGCCGGGTTTTCGTTGCCTCGAAATTCGGATGAGGCGGTGCGCTTGGCCATCAGCCGTATCATTCATTGGCTTGCAAACCGAGCCCCATCCGGAGACGGATTGCGATTACCCCCGGACGCTGCTTTGCCAGGCCTCAAGGCTGGGAATCGGGGTGATGCGATTTGCTAACAGTGCTTGTTTCGCCAAGCGACAACTTAACCTCTCTCACCGCCGTTTCGGGTCCGACGGAAGCCGGGGTTGTGTTGGCGGTCGTCCAACCGGTTCAGGTTTGAAGTAGATCGTCTTTTTGCTTTTCCAGCATTATCGTTTAAGATCGTTACGCGCCGGTTTGTTGGCCACAATTGGTTTGGCGCCTGCGCCCCATGGCCTTGAATCGGGTTCGGATTGCTTGCTTGCAAACCACAGGAATCCACATAGGAAAATGCCAACCGCGATTGCGACCAGAGTGACGTAAAGTGAGCCATTCGGCAGCTTGAACTGAAATTCAACCGTATGTGCGCCGGGCGAAAGAAAAACGCCACGCATGATGAAATTGCAGCGCAGGAGTTCCGCCGGCTTGCCGTCCACCCACACGTGCCAGTGCGGATCGAACCTGTCATTTAGCAGCAGCACCGAGGGCGTGGTGGTTTTTGCATCGAACATGATATCCTTCGGCGCGTAACAGTATCCACATTGTTTCCATAAATGATTTTTCTTCCCCCTGAACACGGGGTCATCCGGCACGTAACGTTTGAAATCAACCGTGCTGGAATTTTGGTCTGTCGCGTTTGCAGCCGGCACGCCCGGCAACGGCGTGGAGACCAAGACCGTTTGCCACGGATTGAAATTTGTGCTCGCCAGCGTTTTGAGCGTGGCGGTGTCGTTCGTGCTGACCTGCCAGGCGGAATAAAGTTTGACGCGAGGCAACGCGCCGGGGAATTCGATGAGCGCATAGTCGCCATTATCCTTGGGAACGACGGTTAGTTCTTCGAGCTGTTGATGGAATTCATTGACTCCCGGTTTGAGGACGATGGTAAAGCATTGAACGATGCGAAAACGCCGCTGGCCTGGATCAAATTGTTCATTTAATAAATCGAGCAAAGCCGCCGGGCCGAGCAGGTAACGGGTGTTGGTCAATTCCCAAAGGCGCCCCACCCGGGTAAAGGTTCCCGGATCCACTATCCACTGGCCGGAACCGTCCTGCCTGATGCCGATTCGCAATGCGCCCTCAAATGCCTCCAGGTCCGCTGGCATACGCGACATTTGAATTTTATCGAGCGACTGGATGTTGTAATAAGGGAAATGGTGTTGCGCCCATTCGATCAAATAGAGCTCGTTAAACGATTCAAATTGCGGCGGCGTTGGCAACGGCCTGGGCAGCCCATAGGCAACCCGGTGTTCGTAGGGTTTGTTGCGCAGGAAATCAACAATGGGGTTGAGCGAGCCAATCTCGTACTTTTGTTTGTAATCCCAGTGAATGATATAGGGCAAATTCGCCCGGCCTAAATCCATGACGAGCAGCGTGCCGAGCAAGATGCCGCCTAATTTTGCGCGTCGCCCCGCAAAAATTCCGGCAATGACGAGTGTGCAAAGTCCAACCGCCAGCGCGAAGAGCATGATGAACCAGCCGACCTGCCCGATGCTGAATGCGGCGATGTTTTTGGCCATGTCTTCGTCGGGAAACCCGACCTTTTGCAGGTAGCGGACAAGGCCCGGCTTCTCCATCGCGTAAATCAACCACCCGAGCGTGCTGCCGATGACAGCCAGGACACAGACCAGCGTCCAATTTCGATCAAAGCCGCGTGCTTTCATCCGCCAATTTTTGAGTTGTGCCAGCGGCGAAGCAGAATTAGCCGCCGAAATTTCCAAATAACGCCGGCTCAAACCGTGGATGCCATAAGCAAACAGAATGACCAGCGCCCACGAAAAAACCGCAAGGAACTTGCATGGATTCCGCATCGTCGAGGCATACGGCAGCATATAGAGCCATTTGTAGAAGGGCGCGAAGCGGCCTAAGGCCAGCAGCAGCGACACAATCAGAATCAGCGACCAAAACCAAATGAACCGCCGTTGCGTTACGGTGAATGCCGGATTTTGTCGTCGCAACGATTGCGTCATCGCCCATAACGCCACCAGCGTCACCAGCACCCCGGCATAATTGCCGCCGCCGGTGAATCGCATCAGTCCGGGCGGTGGGGAACCTTCTTTCCCGCCTGCAAAAAAGCGGTCAATCACCGGATCGCGTCCGACACCGCCCCAATAATTGCCGCCTTTGTAACTTTCTTGAAGGAATTCCATCATGTCTTTTGGCGTGTCCATCCGATAGCCAAACAGACCAGGGATAAACAGCCCGAGCGCTTCAATTTTTGGCACGCTCCATTGTGTGGCCCAGTCCCAGTGCTGAACTTTGGTTTTCGTGTCCTGCCCGGTGCCGGCGATGCCGGAGATTTGCGAGCCGACAAGCGCCACGACGGTTTGGGTGGCGATGAATCCGGCAAATACAGCGATAACGCCGACGCGCGCTATGCTGTGCGCTAGCCGATTTGCCAGTGTGTAACGTGTGGCGATCGCCCAATTCCAAACGAAAGCGGGGACCACCAGCAAAAGAACCATCAGTTTCCCGCGTAAATAATAATTGGTTCCGTGTCCCGCGAACAAAATAACAAATAACAACAGAACAAAACCCAAATTAACAACAATACATACTACGATGCGTTCAACTCGTGTCCACGACATCTCGCCGGCAAACGCCAAATAAATTACGAAAGCCGCAACAAACAAACTGAAAATGGCGCCGATGTCGGCAGCCTCCATCACATTGACACCTACGGCCAGCCCCGCCAAAGCCAGTCGCATCCAACGCGTGAGCGGTGGTGTCGCCGAAGAAATGGATAAAACCAATGCCATGGCGAGAAAGTCCATGCTGAAAGCATCCAACTGGCCGGCCACGCCCCAGCAGGCACTGGCAAAAAAGGTGGAATTCAAGGCTGCAGCCAATGCGCCCAGCGCCGCCGCCGTTGGCGAAAAATTTAACTGCCTAAAAAAACACCACGCACTGAATCCCAAAAAAAACAAAGCCATGGGCGGAAAGAATTTTAAGTAACCAACGGCCCCGAGCATCCAAAAAGACAACGCATTCAAGTCTGCCGGCCACGCGCCAGTATTGTTACCAATGTCATTCAAATCATCCCAGCTTCCGGTGAAAGCGGCAGGAAGCTGCACATAGGCGGAGCTTTGCTGTCCAAGCGGCCCGTCATTTGAAAAATGAATAAAGCCGGGCAAAAAGCTTCGCCAAAACAAACAGAATAGAATGACCGCCAAAAGAGCGGCAAGTGTGAGCGCTTGTGATTTGATGGGAGAATTTGATTTGGCGGCTTTCATGGCCGGTAAATTTGGTCCCGATGTTTGTATTCACATCCAGATCGCAGCTTCATTGCTGCAAAAACACCTGTTTGGTGAAACAACAAGACTTTAATTCTCAAGGGTAAGCAATGGGTTGTCAAGGCGCTCCGCGCGAATTTTGGCTATGCCAAGATTTTGCTTTCCGATACCGGGCCAATCAGCTTATATCCGTACCACTCGATTGCGTTTACCCATTCAAGATTGAGGATGTAAATGTTTTTACCATGAAAAGCCACGAATTACAGTTGCTGCTTAGCGAGGGGACGAAACATGTTGTGCTTGACGCTCCCGAATCGTCTGAGCTGCGAGTTCAAAAAGTGCGGCGGATTTTTTCCGGGATGACTCCGGGCCGGGTGATTCTAGATGTGGGTTGTTCCACCGGCGAGGTCTTGCGCCCGCTGGTAAAGACCCACGAAATTCATGGTGTGGAGATCGCGCCGAGCTTCGTGAAGCGAGCGATTGAAAACGGAGTTCACGCTGTCGAGCACAATATTGAAAATGCACCTTTGCCTTATCCCGCCGGGAAATTCGACGCCATTTTTTGCGGCGAAACCATTGAACATCAGGTGGACACGGATTGGCTGATGTTTGAAATCAACCGTGTGTTGAAACCGGGGGGTCAACTGGTGCTTACCTTTCCGAATATCCGCACGTTGCTGGGCATTGGGATGATGCTGTTTTTTGACCTGCCGCCCATGTATGCGGCGCGCTATCGTTCGGCGCACTTCCGCGACTTCACCTTGCGCACCATCAAGGTCGTGTTGAAAGCTCATGGATTTAAGTTTGAGTCGGCGGCTGGCAGTGCTTTTTTTCTGCCCAAAATCGGTGAGTTTTGGCCGTTATTGGCCACACACCTGCCTTCATGGGCGTACACGGTGGTGGTGGTTGCGACCAAGGAGAAAGACTCCACCTATTCATCTGAATCCGTAATGCCCACTCAGCTTTACTGACAGAGGATCCGTCATCAACGGTCAATATGGGATTTTACTTTGATAGTTTACACTTGTTGAGTCAACACGGACATTTATGCCACTGTTGATCAAACTTGATTTTTCGGACCGGCTGGCCGTAAAGTTGAACTGACAGTGCAGTCATAATACTGCCTCTGAACTACATTCGAGGCCAGCGATCGCGCATATGAATCAATCTTCTCGTTCCGCCGTGCTCACGCTGGCCATGGGCCAGGCCATCGAGAATCTGGATCACACGTTCTCCAGCTTTGCCCGGTGTCCCAATGTAGAGTTGCATGCGTTCATCCTCGGCGGGCAACTGCCCCAGCGCCGGGTTCCGGGGATCCAATACCATCTGCTTGCTCCCTCGCCCGATTTTTCACACCCGTTGCGCGAGGTTTATTACCGCCGGCTGGAGGTGCTGGATGACTTGGGGGTGGATTATGCGATGACGGTGGACTGTTTTGACGTGCTGTGTCTGCAGCCCCTGCCACCGTTTGAACAACTGCTTGGCAATGCGGATGTGGCCGCCTGCGTTGAACACCAGGGAGGCCGCTATTTACTTGGGCAAGGTTACACATCGAGTTTTCTCAACGGCGGCGTATTCCTTTGGAACGTGCCGCGCAGCCGTGACATTCGTGCGGAAATTGTCGCCCGCGGCCGCGCCCACTTCCGCACCATTGCCGATGATCAGTTTTGTTTTAATGAAGTCATTCAAACCAAATATTTCGACCGCCTGCGGATTTTGCCCTGCCAGTATAATTATCGCGCCTATCTGAAAGGCACTTACCGGAAAAACCGGCCCGGCTGGCCGACGGTGGAACATCTCGATGGTGTGATGATTTACCACAACGCCACGTGTATTCCGGAAGTGAAAAAATTGCCGCCGTTCAAGCTGCGTGCCGCACTTCCGCCGCTGCCGGTGGACGGACGTCCGCTGACTCCGCGCGAGCAATTCTGGCGGCGATTACGGAACAAGTTCAAACCGTGGGTGGTCGAGTGAGCTGCCAGGCTTCCTGCAACGTCCGCGCCCGCTCGCCCAAAACATGTTCCCAATCCACCCCCGGGGCAACGCTTCGCTTTTCCATGTGGGTGGCCAGGGTCGGAATGGGTGCCCAGAGCGTTCGTCGTTTGCCAAAAAGGATGTAACGCCAGGCGTGCCACCATGCCAGCACTTGGGAGCCGGGAATGAATTTGCCGTCGCCAAAGCCGCGGATGCAGCACCAGGGATTGAACACGCGCAATTTGGTCAAGGCCATCCATAGCCCCAAATCCGAATTGCCCCGGCAATAGGTTCTAAACACGTCCGCCGATTCGATCAGGGCTTGCTGTCGTATCATGAAGGTTAGCGCCGTGGCCACCACCGTGCGCCAGCGCCGGCCGTCTTCCATGTGCTCGCGGGAACGGATGCGGTCCACATACCTGCGGTGGTAATCCCCGTGGTCGGCCAGGGTTAAACAATCTGTTTCGGAATGGCTTCTTAGAAATGCCACACCGCGTTCCATCGAATGCGGCAGATACAAATAATCATCTTCGGCAAGATAAACCAAATCAGAAGCCATTTGTTGGCTTAAGATATCAATCTGTCGTGCAAAAGTCGCCCAGTTTCCTTCACCGTTCAGTTTGATAATATCCATCGGGGTGTTGGGAAATATGGACTTCAGCAATTTCTCGTAGGCAGGAGGGCAGTTATCCAACAGCACCCACATCCTGATCTTCAAATCACCCACGGCTTCTCTAAATGTTTCCAGATTAAGCTGGGTGAGCGCGAGCTTGTCCGTGAATCCCAGAATCGGGTTGGCCGACACCCGTGGATAAATGCGGTAACAGACCGCCAGATCGAAATCGGGAGATGTCTTTAATTCCATTTTATTTCAAATTTTGTTTCACTTTCAATTCCGCGATCAGCGTCTTGTCTTTGCCGCGCCTCTTGTAAATCCACACGCCCCAAGCATCGCCGAGCACGCTGCCGAGGCTGGCCGGCACGTGCCACAGCCAGCGGGGGTCGCCGTCGCAGATCAAACCCCGCAGGGCGTGCCACAGCGGGCCGATGAAGGTAACGCAATAAACACCCGCCAGCCAGAGGGGCACCGGCGGCTTTTCCTTCATCCAATTTGTTTTTGCCTCCTCCTGGACACGGAGAAAATGCACCGTGGCGCGCCGGCGTTTTTGGACAAAACCCCAGAGCGTCTGAACGTAGTAATGATGCACGCCACGTCCGCGAATCCGCAGCCATTCGCGTTTGCCCGCGCGCATGAGGTGCAGGGCCGCGTGCGTGTCCTGGAAATGAGCATTGGCCTTCACCGATTCCAAATCGGCGCGGCGAAAAACAAATCCGTTTGCGCCAAGCGGATACGAAAGTGAACCGCCGGGCAGCGTCCAGCGTTCCACCTCGCCGTCGCGCGCCACGAGCTTCGGGTTCGCGCTCATCAACCAGGCAATCGGGTCGCTGATGTGCAGCCGGTGCGTAAGATAGGCGCAAAACGAACTCATTTGGGGCGACGGCAGATAGTAACTTTCCACGCCCAGCGCCTGCGGGTTTGCCGCGAGGGCTTTCACGGCCTGTTCGATGTAATCGGGATGGGTGATTTCGTTGTCCGCATCCACGAACACGATGAATTCGCCGGTGGCGTGCTGGAGCGCGAGGCGTTTGCCTTCCTCCATGTTTTTGCCGTCGTCGTCGAGGACGATGGCGCCGTATTTTTTTGCGATTTCGCGCGTGCGGTCGGTCGAGTGCGCGTCGGCCAGCAGAATTTCATAGCGGTCGCGTGGATACGTCTGGCGGGTGATGGACGACAAGACATTGTCCAGCAACGCCTCCACGTTGAGTGTGGGCATGATGAAACTGATGCGTGGCAGATTTTCTGAACCGGACTGCATAAGGTGAGTGTGGCCGAAGGCGACGGCAAATTCAAATCAGCATTGCGTGGATGGATTTGTTTTACCCTTGCGCAGGGCAATCACCCCGAAAACAAACAAAATGACAAAGGCAATGCCCGCTGCGACCGGCATCAGGCGCAGTAAATCTGCCGGCGACTTGCCGAGGCAAGGCAGTGTCAGCCAATAGGCACAGCCCAAGCCGCCGTAGAGTAGCGCGACCTTGAGCCACCGGCTGGCGAGCGCCCACATGGCCAGTGATTGAAAGAGGCCGACCCAGACCATCGTCATTACCAGGGGTACGTTCATGGCAGCAGCTTCATGGGTGTTTCTGGCGATGAGCTTCAAGCAAAAAGTTCGCAGCACAAACAGGCTGATGGCACCGCCGATCAGGCCCACAGTATGAAGGCCGAGCAGTTTTAATTGCTCCTGTGCCGGGTTGCCGGTGTGTTTGCCGGAGCGGTGGTTGAACAAAACCATGAGCAAAGGCGCGACGGTCATGGGCAACGCTACCAAAGCTGGGGGCCTGCTCGACTGGCAGCCGGAAACAACCTTTGAGCAAATTGTCACCGAGATGACACTGGCCGAATTGGTCGCCTTGAACGCTGCGGATTTAGAGCGTCGTCAATTTGGTACACGCTTGAAACGATTTGGAATTGAGCGGCACACAGGTGGATGAATCATACATTTGCCGATGATCACTCCAACGGCGTGAGAAGACTGTGATCGCGTCCTGCTTCCGTTACGTGCCAGAACGGCATTTTGGGACGTTCTTTTTCCCGGGGAAGCGAATGCCATTCCACTACAAGAGTTGTATGGCGCAACAGTTCACCACAGGCTTCCATCATTTCATATTCCAGCCCCTCCACATCGAGCTTGATAAAAGCTGGCCGGCCAAAACGAGCAATAGCTTCCGCCACCGAGAATGTTATGCCCAGTGGTCCCGTTGGGGGCTTATTGAAATTTGCATCATACGATGTGCGGATCGCCTTTCCGTCAATGGACAACGCCGCGGGGACGATGGTTACATTCGGATACTGTGCCGTCCGATAACCAAGATAATAAAGCGAGTTAAGGTTGGGTTCGAAGGCAAAAACTGGTTGATTCGGATTCGCTTCCGCCATCATGGGGGTGTACTTGCCGAGAGAAGCTCCCACATCCCAAATCGGGCCGGGCCATGACTTCCGGCACAAGGCCTCTTCGTCAGGATCGGTGGGACTGAAAAAACGGAAACGGTCTCCGCGGATCAGAAAACGAAAGGGGTGGTTGCGAATTTTGTGCGAAAAATAAAAGAGAAAACGTGAGGGAGGAAGGCCCATAAAAAGACGACGGTTCGAAAATCACATGCACGAAAACCGGTCTGTTAATGCAAATACAACAAGAGGCAAGGAAACCCAATTGACGATTTGATTCATAAACAGTTGTGTTGAATACAAGTGGCGTATTGAGTTGTCAAGTGCGTGGAGTCACGTGGAAAGGAGGTCAATTTCGAGATTCACAACAGAGCCCCAAAATCCTGATGATGGACGACATCATATCCCAGTTTCCCGACGAGTTTTCTTGCTGTTCCGACGAGTCCTGCGTGTGGATTCATTTCAACAAATTTGTGCCGTCGTCGTTTCAATTACAATTCCCCGGTTGTTTGCCAAAGGGCTCCAAAGTTTAAACTGGCTGCCAGCTTTCAATGTCATTTCAGATTTTCCAACGCACCGGGAGTAAGGACAGTCAGCGTCAAGCGGCACAAAATCTTATCATTCCAGCGATAGGGCGTTGCCCTTGCGCATGGCCATCACCCAAGAAACAAACAAAATGACAAAGGCAATGCCCGCTGCGGCCGGCATCAGGCGCAGCAAATCTGCCGGCGACTTGCCAAGGCAAAGCAGTGTCAGCCAATAGGTACAGCCCAAGCCGCCGTAGAGCAGCACGATCTTGAGCCAGCGGCTGGCCAGCGCCCAGAATGCGAGTGCTTGGAGCAAGCCGACGAAGACCATGGTGATGGAAAACTGGCAGATCATGGCGACGGCTTCCGGTGTGTTTCTGCCGAGGAGTTTCAGACAGAATGTCCGCAGCATAAAAAGACAGGCCGCGCCGAAAACCAGGGCCAGGCCGGAAAGCCCCATCAATTTCAGTTGTTCCGCCACGATGCCGCCCCCGCGTCGGCTGGATCGTGAGGTGAACAGGACCGTCAGCAGCGGCGCGACGATCCAGGGCAATGCGCGCGCCAAGGTGCCGGCGGCGGTGTAGGCGTCCAGTTCGCTTTTGATAAAATTTTTTTTCGCCACCAACAAATCACCCTGGAAAAAGCAATAGCCGCCAACCACGCACGCCGCGCTGACGATGAAGTATTGGACGAACTCGCGGTTCCACGGCGAGACCGGCGCGCCGTGCAGCGACAAATCCTTTCTCCAGAAAAGCAGGACCAAGTTCGCCAGCAGGGCGAAGCCGGACGCCAACACGGCCGTTTCAGCAGACGGCCATTTGAGCGTGATGAACCAGCCGAACGAAACCCGCAACACCATCGCCAGAAAGGCGATCAGCGCGAGCCGTTTGAACCACGCCAGCCCCTGGCACAGCGCCGTGGCGAATGACCCCCACAGGCCGAACAGCGCGCAGCCGAGCGTCACCAGCATCAGATTTTGGCTGAAGTGAAAAAACACACTTAGCGGTTTGGCGATAATTACCGCCACTCCACAGCCGACGACGGTCAGCCAGAGCAGAAATCTCCGACAACCCATCAGCAATCCCTGAAGCCGCGCGTGATCCCCGCAGGCGTTGAAGTGCGCGATGTAATGCGTGACGGCAAAAGTGGCGATTAACGGGAGCAGGGTGAGCAGCGGCATGAAACCGCTGATCGCACTGTTGGCGTTGCCGTATTGTCCCTGTTCGCTGAGATGCCGGCCAATGACGCCCTGAAACGCCAGGTGGCCGAGGCCGGTCAAAAAACTGATGGCGGAGAAAATGATGCCGCTTTGCAGGAGCTTGCGGGCCGCGCCGGAATCGGTTTTTAACTCAGGGTTCATACCAGCGATTGCAATTCCTTTTCGTGAGCGCGGACCCAGTTGAAAATGTCGGCGACGGTTTGCTTCACATCGCGGCGCGGACGCCAGGCGGTCCGGGCGAACAATCTGCTGCAATCAGCCAGAAACAGCCGCAGGTCAGCCTGGCGGTTGGCCGGCTCTGAACCCATGGCGACTTCCTTGCCGACGACTTCACGGCAAATGGCGGTCAGTTCCCTGAGCGAAGCGGAATTTTTCAGCCCGCCACCGACATTTCCGAGCCAGCCATCCCAGGTGGCGAAATGGGCCAGTTGTTCCTCGACCAATTCGCAGAGGTCGTCCACGTGCAATGCGTCACGAACCTGTTTGCCTGTGCCGCCGTAGCCAATGTAAGAAAGCGGTTTGCCGAAATAGTGACGCAGCACCCACAACGACACGACGCCCTGGTCCACTTTCCCCATTTGCCAGGGTCCGGCAATGACGCCGCAACGGTTGATAGCCGCGCGAAGTCCGAACCCAGCGCGATATTCCTCAATCAGTCCTTCGCTGGCAAACTTGGTCAGCCCATAAAGCGAGCGAGCACCTTGAGTCGCGCAGGCTTCCTGCACGCCTTGCGAGGAGATCGGCATTCCGGCGACGTCCAGCCACTCAAAACGCGTTTCGCTTTCGCGCCAGGGATGCGCTTCCAGCAGGGCAATGGGATAAACGCGGCTGGTGGAAAGAAACAAAAAATTACTCTGCCCCTGCCGCGCTTTTTCAAGGCAGCGATAGGTGCCCAGAAAATTTGTTTCCATCAGATAATCCGGCGAGCCGGTGTAACCCGCAAGCACGGAAGGCTCGGCCGAACATTCAAGGATCGCCTCAAACGGTCCGGCGGGGAATTCGTTGGCGAATCGGATGTCTCCCTTGACGAATTCCACTCCAACCTCCCGCAGCCGGGGAAGATTTAATTCGGAACCGGGCCGGTGCAAGTTGTCCATGGCGATGATGCGAGTTGAAGGGTGACGTCGCTTCAGGAACACGGCGAGATTGCCGCCGACAAAGCCCGCGCCGCCGGCGATCAAAATGCTTTCTGGAAAGGCAGGCATGATTCAACTGGTCAGGCAGGCGTGATGGATTTCTTCGAGAATCCGCCCCAAGTTGTATTGAAATTTCCAGGCGGGATAGTGACTTTGGAATTTCCGCACATCGCTGATCCACCAAATATGGTCGCCGATGCGGCTATTTTCCTCGTAAGTCCATTTCAATTTGCGACTGCTGATTTGTTCGCACAGGTCAATCGCTTCGAGCATGGAACAATTTGAATGGCGGCTGCCGCCGATGTTGTAAACCTCACCGGAGCGCGGTTTGAGAAAAAACTGCCAGAAGGCTTCGACCAGATCGTGGCTGTGAATGTTGTCGCGCACCTGCTTGCCTTTGTAGCCGAACACCCTATAGGGCGTACCGGTCACGGTGCAGCGCATCAGGTAAGCAAGGAAACCGTGCAATTCCGTGCCGGCATGGGCCGGGCCAGTCAGACATCCGCCACGGAAACACGCGGTCTTCATTCCAAAATAACGCCCGTATTCCTGCACCAGCACGTCCGCCGCGACTTTCGACGCGCCGAACAACGAGTGTTTGGTCTGGTCAATGCTCATCGTTTCCGGGATGCCGGGTTCGTATTCGTGGCCGGGTTTGATTTCCCAGCGCTTTTCCAATTCAACCAACGGCAGGTAATTGGGCGCGTCGCCGTAAACTTTGTTCGTGGAAGTGAAGATGAAAACGGCCTCCGGACAAAATTGTCGCGTCGCCTCCAACAAATTGAGTGTCGCGGTGGCGTTGACGCTGAAGTCCGCGTGCGGATCGCGCGCTGCCCAATCGTGCGAGGGTTGCGCCGCCGTGTGGATGATCAAAGTGATGTCCTCGCCGAGTTGGCGGAGCAGATTTTCGACCGCCTGACGGTCACGGATGTCAAAGTCGTGATGTTGATAATTCGGGATGGACTCGATGAGTTTCCGGCGGTTGGCCAGCGTGGAGGCGCCGTCACCGAAGAACCAGCGTCGCAGGTCATTGTCAATGCCGACCACCTTGAGGCCCTCTTGAGCAAATCGCTTGACACTTTCTGAACCAATCAAGCCGGCGGCGCCAGTCACAATTACAGTGCTCATAAAAAATTGGTGGCGTCGGGAGAAATTTTTTTCCGACAGGCCGTTTTCACGCTTAAATAAACAGCTTCAGTGGGAGTGGGCTTCGGGCGCAAGCGGATTCTATACGTTTCAGGTTAATGGGGCTTGCGGGCGCGAATCAGCAAAAAATGACCGCGCTTGTGAGCGATTCGCTCCAGCACTCGACTCAGGCCGTCGGGCAGCGGCAGAATGCTGATGGAACGGACCTCGGCGTCAAAGCCGGCAAGTGCAAACAACTCCCTAGCTTGGGGCACTGTTAACACCCGCACATGACCTGAGATGCCGGCAAAGGCGGGGTGGTCAATGGGCACGTGTTCAGCGATTGGCTCGTTGTAATGAAGACCCAGTGGGTTACCGAGGAAACGCCCGCAAGTCTGCATTAGCGAAAATGGCGTATAACCCAGGCACAACGCAAAGCAATTCAACAAGCTGGACAGATTTTCTGACATGATAATTGCCGTGCCGCCGGGTTTAAGTACGCGGTAAGTTTCCTCGACGAATAGCCGTGTGTTATGCAGATGCTCGATCGCTTGGGAACTGAACACCACGTCGAATTTGCCGTCTTCAAAGGGCCAGCGTCCGTTCAAATCGTAACTGAATACCTTGAGCCCGCGCTGTTCGGCCTTGGTTTTGAGCGATGGCGCGCCTTCCACCCCGTAAAATTCAGGCGGAACCTGCTTGAAATACCGGAATAACATGTTCCCGTCACCGCAACCCACATCCAACAAACTCTGCGGGGACAGATCAGCTACAGCGCGCCCCCCCCAATCATTGCAACGTTCCATGCCCAGATGCCGCTGGCGGGCGCCAAAACGCTGGAGTGTTTTCAGAATAAAATTTGCCATTGAGAATGGTATTTTTTTGTCTTCAGTAACAGAAATGGCCGGTTGTGGCAAAGTGAATCGAAGCCGGACAGATGTGATATTTGCGGGCTGGAATGCGCCAAAAATGCTGGCTAGCCCTGCCGGCACGCATTAAACTTCGTGTCCAATCATGGAAAAAGTTTTTGTCACCGGGGCCGCCGGTTTCATCGGCAGCAATCTCGTTGACCGCCTGCTTGCCGGCGGGAAATACGTCGTCGGCTGGGATAATTTCTCCACCGGCCAGCGAGAATTTCTGGAATCGGCGTCAACCAATCCCCAATTCAAACTCATTGAAGGCGATTGTCTGGATTTGTCCGCGTTGATCCGCGCGATGGCGGGATGCGATTTCGTTTTTCATCTGGCTGCCAATGCGGATGTCCGTTTTGGCCTCGACCATCCCCACAAGGATTTTCAGCAAAACGCCGTCGCCACGTTCAACATGCTCGAAGCCATGCGCGCCAATGGCACCAAAGGCATCGCCTTCAGCTCCACCGGCTCGGTTTATGGCGAGGCGGAAATCATACCAACGCCGGAAAATCATCCGTTCCCGGTGCAAACTTCGCTCTACGCGGCCTCGAAACTCGCTTGTGAAGGATTTATTCACGCTTACTGCGAAGGTTACGGATTTGAAGGTTACATTTTCCGGTTTGTCTCGATTCTCGGCGAACGCTACACGCACGGTCACGTGTTGGATTTTTACAAACAACTATCTGCCCACCCCGGCCATTTGAAAGTTTTGGGTGATGGCACGCAGCGGAAGTCCTATCTCTACATCAGTGACTGCCTGGACGCTATGCTGCACGTCGTAACTCGCGCCACGGCCAAACAAGCCCGACATGGTGTCGAAACCTACAACCTCGGCACGGACGAATATGTTCAGGTCAATGACTCCATTCGTTTCATTAGTCGCGCGCTCGACCTCAAGCCTGAATTGGAATACTCCGGCGGCAATAAGGGCTGGGTCGGAGACAATCCGTTCATCTTTCTCGACACCAAAAAAATTCGCGCGACCGGCTGGAAAACCACGCTCACCATCGAGCAATCCATCATCCGCACGCTCCAATGGCTCCAAAAAAACCAGTGGGTGCTCCAGCGCCGATGAATCTCGTCATCACGGGCAGCAGCAGCGGCATCGGCAAATTCCTCGCGGATTCGCTGGCCGCCAAAGGCCATGCGGTCTGCCGCCTCGCGCGCTCGCCGCAGGACGGATTCAGTTTTCAATGCGATGTCTCCAATTGGCCGGCGCTGCAAAATTGCGCGAAAGGCGCGGCGCAAAAATGGCAAATGGTGGACGGATTGATCTGTTGCGCCGCCATTCAGGAACCCATCGGCCCGACGATGGAAATTGATCCGGCAGCCTGGCGGTCCACGCTGGCGGTAAATCTCGACGGCACACTTTTCGCCATCCGCGCATTTTATCCGTTGCTGTGCAAAACGGAGCGGCGCGCAAAAATCATTTGTTTTTCCGGCGGCGGCTCGACCGGTCCGCGTCCAAACTTCGCGGCTTATGGCGTGTCCAAGACCGGCGTCGTGCGGCTGGTGGAAACGCTGGCCGTTGAATGGCAGGGTCAGCTGCTCGACATCAACGCCGTCGCACCCGGTGCGATTTTCACCCGCCTGACCCGGCAGGTTCTGGCGCGCGGCGCGGCGGTGGCGGGCAAAAAGGAATTTGAACAGGCGTCGAGACAGCCGCGTGAGAACGCCGCGCAGCTCGAAAAAGTTCTGGGGTTGATCGAATTTCTTTTGTCATCGAAAAGCGACGGGATCACCGGCAAGCTCATCAGCGCGGTTTGGGACCCGTGGGAAAAACTCCACGAATTCAAGGATGACTTGAACAGCGACATTTATACACTGCGCCGCATCGTGCCCAAGGATCGCGGAAAGGCATGGGGAGACAAATGAATTACGCGATCATCGGTTGCGGACTGATTGGGAAAAAGCGGCTGGCCGGTTTGCCCGCCGGCTCGAAACTTATTGTCGCCTGCGACACAAACCCGGAACGCGCCGGAGAACTCGTGAAACTGGCCAAAACCAGCCGCGTGCTGGCCGATTACAAACAAGCCGTCGCCGATCCGCAAGTGGACGTGGTGATTGTGGCAACCGTCAATGCCGCGCTGGCGGAAGTTTCCGCCGCGGCCATTCGCGCGGGCAAACACGTTCTGGTGGAAAAGCCGGCTGGGGTTTCCGTCCGGCAGATTGAGGAGTTGACCGCGCTGGCGGACCAGCATGGCGTTTGCGTCCGCGTGGGGTTCAATCATCGTTACCATCCGGCGTTTCGCAAGGCGCGCGAGATTTTTGATTCCGGCGTGATGGGCGATTTGATGTTCATTCGTGCGCGCTACGGCCACGGCGGCCGGGTGGGATACGACCAGGAATGGCGCGCCGACCCGAAGCTTTCCGGCGGCGGCGAATTGATTGACCAGGGAATTCATTTGATTGATCTGGCGGGCTGGTTTCTGGGCAGGTTCAAAAAAATTGACGGCCACGCGGCGACCTTTTTTTGGAAAATGCCGGTGGACGACAACGCTTTTTTGAATTTGCGCACGGCAAAAGGCCAGACGGCGTGGCTGCACGTCAGTTGCACGGAATGGAAAAATCTTTTTTCGTTTGAGATCTACGGGCGCAACACCAAGCTGCACATCGAAGGCTTGGGCGGCAGTTACGGCGTCGAAAAACTTTATCACTACCAGATGAAGCCGGAAATGGGCCCGCCGGACACGAAATTGTATGAATTTCCCGGTCCGGATGAATCGTGGCGAATTGAAATGACCGAGTTTGAGGAGGACATCCGTTGCCAACGCACGCCGGCGGCGGGGCTTGCCGCGGCGCGAACCGCGCTGCAAATTGTTGAAAAAATTTACCGGCGAAGCGGGTTTAACTTTGACTCCGCGCCGCCAAAGCCCTAAATCCAAGAACCAAGAACCTGGAACCTGACTGGAAATGATTATCACCCGTTCACCTCTTCGCGTCACCCTCGGCGGCGGCGGAACAGATTTGCCGTCTTACTACGAAAAGTTTGGCGGATTCCTCATTGCCGCGGCGGTTGACAAATACGTTTACATCACGTTGCACGAAAGTTTCTCGCCGGACTTGATTGTGAAATATTCGCGTCTTGAACACGTGCCCGATGCCAGCAGGCTGAAACATCCCATCTTCCGTGAGGCGTTCGCCATGCTTGACATGGATGGACGCGGACTGGAATTGGCCTCCATGGCTGATATTCCGGCGGGGACGGGCTTGGGTTCATCCGGCAGTTTTACGACCGCGCTGCTTAAAACGCTGCACGCCCACAAAAAAAATCTGGTTCATCCGGCCGAACTCGCCGCGCAAGCGTGTGAAATCGAGCTGGTGCGCCTCAAGGAACCCATTGGCAAGCAGGATCAATACATCGCGGCCTACGGCGGCATCACCTGTTTCAAGTTTCTGCCGGACGGCAGAGTCGAGGCATGGCCATTGAAACTTTCCGACGAAACGCGCGACAGTCTCGAAGACAATTTGCTCCTCTTTTTCACCGGCTATTCGCGTTCGGCATCGGCGATTTTGAAGGAGCAGGATCAAAAATCGAAACAGGACGACGCGGCGATGATTGAAAATCTGCACTTCGTCAAAGACCTCGGCCTGCAAAACCAACGTGCGTTGGAAGCCGGGGATTTGCGCGAGTTTGCGCGGCTCATGGATGTGCATTGGCAACGCAAAAAACAACGCAGCGGCGGGATGAGCAATCCGAAGATTAACGAGTGGTATGACCTCGCGATGGCCGGGGGCGCGCTCGGCGGCAAACTCATCGGTGCGGGCGGCGGCGGGTTCCTGATGTTTTATGCCGATGACAAGGTTCGGCTCCGCCGCGCCATGCGGCAGGCCGGGCTCAAGGAAGTCCGCTTTCGTTTCGATTTCGAAGGGACAAAACTGGTCATCTCGTGAGTGCGCCGCTCGACATCCCCGTCGCCATTCTCGCGGGCGGACTCGCCACGCGCCTGCGACCCATCACGGGAAAAATCCCCAAATCGCTCGTGCCGGTTGCGGGCAAACCGTTTCTGGCACATCAGCTCGAATTGCTTCACGCTCGCGGCATCCGTCACGCGGTGCTGTGCATCGGTTATCTCGGCGAGATGATTCAACGCGAGTTCGGTGACGGTGGCGCGTTTGGTGTGCAGCTCGATTATTCATTCGATGGCCCGAAGCTGCTCGGTACGGGTGGCGCAATCAAACGTGCGCTGCCGCTGCTCGGCGATGAGTTTTTTGTGCTCTACGGGGATTCGTATTTGCCGGTTGAATACCGCCCCATCGTGGAATTTTTCCGGCATAGCGGCAAGCTCGGTTGCATGACGGTCTATCGCAACGAGGGGCGTTACGACATCAGCAACATCGTTTTTCGCGACGGTGAAATCGCGGTTTATGACAAAAAAAGCCGCCCGCCGGAAATGCGGCATATTGATTACGGCCTGAGCTTGTTCAAAGCGGCAGTGTTTAATTCATATTCCGCCGACCAGCCGTTCGATCTGGCCGGAGTCATGGGCAGGCTTGTTCACGAAAGGCAACTTGCCGGTTACGAAGTGCGCGAACGCTTTTACGAGATCGGCTCGCCGGCTGGATTAAGCGAGCTTGAAACCTTGCTCAAAACTGGAAAAGCCGGAATGGCCAAACCATAAATCCGAATGACTAAAGAATTCCCAATGACGAAATTCCCCAATTAACCGTCGCGTTATTTGTCATTCGGATTTGGTCATTCTTTAGTGATTCGGGGTTTAGAAATTAGGGCTTCATTTTTCAAGCCGTCCGTGCTCTATTTACCTGACAACAAACCATGAGCTTTGCCAAACAATTCCTCGACGAAGTCCAGCAACTCGTCGCCCAACTGAACCCCGACGCCATTGAGAAATCCGTGGCCGAACTGGCGCGCGTGCGCGAGCGCGGCGGACGGCTGTTCATCCTCGGGGTCGGCGGCAGCGCCGCCAATGCCAGCCACGCGGTGAACGATTTCCGCAAAATCTGCGGATTCGAGGCTTATGCGCCCACCGACAACGTTTCCGAATTGACGGCGCGCACCAACGACGAGGGCTGGGCCACGATTTTCGCCGAGTGGCTCAAAGGCAGCCGGCTCAACGCGAAGGACGGGCTGCTCATTTTCTCCGTCGGCGGCGGGAATCTGGAGAAAAACGTCAGCCCCAACCTGGTCAGCGCAATTCAACTCGCCAAGCAGGTTGGCGCCTCGGTTGTCGGCATCGTTGGACGCGACGGCGGTTACACCGCGAAGGAAGCGACGGCGTGCGTCATCGTGCCGACGGTCAACCCGACTCACGTCACGCCGCACAGCGAAGCGTTTCAGGCGGTGATCTGGCATTTGTTCGTGTCGCATCCCAAACTCAAAGTCGGCCAGACAAAATGGGAGGGGTTGAAATGACTTTGTAGCAGCCGACGTAAGGAGGCTCAAACTTTTCAATTGAACCGGACAGAACCAACCAGTCAGAGCCTCCTCACGTCGGCTCCTACAAATTTACGGCGCGCTGTTTTTCTCGACCGCGACGGGGTCATCAACCGCGCGTTGGAGCGCGATGGGCTGCCGTATCCGCCGGCGAGTCTGAAAAAATTTGAAATTCTTCCCGACGTTCCCGCCGCGTGTGCCAAACTCAAACAGGCCGGCTTTCTGCTCGTGGTGGTGACCAACCAGCCGGACGTGGGCCGTGGCACGTTAAAAAGGGAAATCGTGGAGACGATTCACGCCGGAATGTGCAGGCAGCTGCCCATTGACCGCGTGGAAGTTTGTTATCATCCGGGCCAGGGCGCGTCCGACTGCGACTGTCGTAAACCCAAGCCGGGCATGTTGTTGCGGGCGGCGAAGGCCCTGGGTATTGCCCTCGCGCAAAGCTGGATGGTCGGTGACCGCTGGCGGGACATTGACTGCGGTCACGCCGCCGGGTGTCGCACGATTTTCATTGATCGCGGTTACGCGGAAGCGTTGAAACAACAGCCCAATTTCCGCGCAAAGAATTTGTTGGAAGCGGCGGAAATTATTTTGGCCGGCGGAAAATGAGTTGAACATCGGCGTGGCAGCCTTATCTTGCGTTGCGCACAGCAATAAAAACACGACGCATGAAAAATCTGGCCAGCCTCAAAGTAAAACTTTTCGCCGACGGTGCGGACAAGGCGGGAATGCTGCAACTGAACGCAAATCCGCTCATCAAAGGCATGACCACCAATCCCACGCTCATGCGCAAGGCCGGCCTCACCGATTTTGAAGCGTTCGCGCGCGACATTTTACAGCACATCACGGAGAAACCGATTTCGCTTGAAGTGTTTTCCGATGAATTTCCAGAAATGCGGCGGCAGGCGCTCAAGATCAAAGGCTGGGCGAAAAACGTCTATGTCAAAATTCCCATCACCAACACACATGGGGAATCTTCACTGCCCCTCGTCCACGAGCTGGCGCTTGAAGGGGTGAAGCTCAACGTTACGGCCATTCTTACCGTGGAACAGGTGGCGGGTGTTGCCAAAGCGCTGAACTCCAAGATGCCGGCGGTCGTGTCCGTGTTCGCCGGCCGCATTGCGGACACCGGCGTTGACCCGATGCCGCAGATGCGTGAGAGCAAAAAAATCCTGGCCGGTCTGCCCCAGGCGGAATTGCTCTGGGCGAGTGTCCGCGAAGTGCTGAACATTTTTCAGGCGGACGATTGCGGCTGCGAAATCGTGACCGTGCCGCACGACATTCTGGCCAAGGCAATGAAGATGACCGGAATGGACTTGAAAAAATTGTCGCTGGACACCGTGAAGTTGTTCGCCGCCGATGCGAAGGCGGCGGGTTATAAGCTGTAGGTTGGCGCGGGTCAGTTCTGGTCCAGGACTTCGGTGATGGCGGCGAAGACGTCATCCACCTTCACCGCTTCCATAATTTTGCGGAGTTCTGCCTCCGAGCCGCGGATGTCTTTGCCATCGTAACGGTAGTAATCGAGGTTCCGGCCATGCACCGCCGGATTCTTAACCAGACGATACGGCCGGCCATAGGGTTCCAGCGTCGGGCCGAACGTCATGGCCTCGATGAGCACCTGCTTTGGCACCTTCATGGCTGCGGCAAAGTGCATCATCACGTTGTCCACGCTCAAAAACACCTCGCAATGCTTCATCAACGCGGCAGCTTCACGGATGCTGCGCGTCTTCGGAATCACCAGGTTCGGGTGAGCCACTTCCGCCGCGATGCGCGCATCCTCTTCTTTCTCCCCGGGACCGCCGAAGAGCAGCACCGTCACGTCTGGCCGGGCCGACGTGAGCTTCTGGATCAGCCCGATGTAATTTTCCACCGGCCAGCGCTTCATCCGTAGATTCTTCGTCTTGCCCGAGCCCACGTGAATACCGACAACCCGGCGGGAGGCGAGCTTGTTCTGGTCGGCAATGTTTTTTGCCGCGGCAATCTCCTCCGGCGTCAGAAACAACTCAAACCCGTGCTGCGCCAGCTTCGGCGCTTTGCCGAGCAGTGACAACAGCTTGAGGTTGTTGTCCGCCGAGTGGATGGCGTAGTCCTGCGCCAGTTTGTGCGTAATCAGCAAATCGTCGAGGAACGTGGAGTTGTCGTAGATATGACTGAGGCGCTGTGTCGCGCCGATGATGCGAGCGACGACGCGGTATTCGACCTTGCTCTGCGGATGCGTGTTGATGGAAGCGTCATAGCGCTCCTTGCGCAGACCGACCAGGAATTTTAGAAACGCCGGCGCGCCGACCCCGGAGAAATCGCACTGGTGCACACGGCGCAGATGCGGATTGCCCGCCAGCAAATCCTTCGCGGCGGGCCACCTCACCAGCACATCAGTCATGGCATCCGGAAAATTCGCGCGCAGCTCGTGGATCAACGGCGTGGCGATCAGCGTGTCGCCGATGCCCGCCATGGAGATGACCAGAATTTTCACAGCCCCGAAATCTTTTCCAGCAACGCCGTCGTGGATTTGCCCGGCTCAAATGGAATGATCACAATTTTCCCGCCCGCCGACTCCACCGCGCGCCGTTCGTCCTGGTTCAACGTGTCCAGGGTGTAATCGCCGCCTTTGACGTAAATATCGGGTCTCGTCGCCGACAGAAATTTTGTCGCCGCTTTTTCAGCAAAAATGCAGACCCCGTCCACACTCGCCAGCGCGGCGAGCACCGCGGCGCGGTCGGCTTCGGCATTTACCGGTCGGCCCGGGCCCTTCAACTGCCGCGTTGCGTTATCGCCGTTGACACCAACCAGCAGCGCGTCGCCGAAATTGCGCGCCGATTCGAGGTAGGTCACATGACCCAGATGCAGGATGTCGAAGCAGCCGTTGGTGACGACCAGTTTCCTGCCACTGGCGCGCATGGCCGCCCGCCACTCCGGCAATTTGTCCCACGCAATGATTTTCTCACGGAAGTTCACACGGCTATTTTGCCCGCCCGCCGCCGCTTGGCAATGATTTTGAAAAATTGACAGGACGAATTTGAACCACGAAATACGCGCTTGTCGCGCCGTAGCTGGTGAAGGCGGAAACCACACGAAAACATTGAGCCGCAAAGAACACACAGAGACCACAAAAAGAAGAACTTGGGTGCCCATGTCGTCCATCCCAAAACGATTTTGGCAGCGGCAATTTGCAGTCCCGTTAACGTCCGCGTAAAAGCCGCTCGTATTCATCGTGCGGCCCAATCCAAAACCAGAGGTAACGGCCATCGTCGAAAGTGGCCAGCGCGCGAAAACCCGAACCCGCCCGCACCGACCAAAGATCATGCTTGATTCGCTTGAAGCCGAGGGATTTCAGACCGGGTTCCTTCTGCCAAAGCGCGAAATTCTTGCGCGCGATTTTTTGGACCTTGGCCGGTAGTTGCTCGAAGCACGTCCAAAATTCCGGCAGCGCGGATGATTTCACGGAAAGGGCGTGGCCTTGCCCGCACGATAACCGGCTTTGGCTTTTTTGATGAGCGGGTCAAGCTTTCCGGCATTGGCGTCCGCTTCAATCTGCTTGTCCCAAAGTGCCTCGCGGTATTCCTGCAACCAGTCGGCCACAGCGTGAACTTCCTTGAGTCCAAGCTGCGTGATGGCGGATTCTATTTCCTGCACCGTGCTCATGTCAGGAACATATCTTGTTTGTGTGCGGCTTGCAAGTCTGGCGCATCCGCTGTCGCGCCGCGAAGGCGGAAACCATACGAAAACATTGAGCCGCAGGAGAACGCAGAGAGCACAAAGAGAAAAACCTGGTTGGAATTGCCGGGCTATAAAGATGTCAGCCCTACGGGCTTACTGAAAACCGTTCGCGTGTTTTGCCCGTCCGCCGTAGCGGGACTGCGGAGGATGGACGTGGTTCGCGGTTACAATTCCGCCAACAATCTCCACACGCGCAAGGCCTCGGTCACGCCCCACGCCTGTGCGTCGCAGCCGCGTTGTGCATGTGGCGCGTCGCCATCCAGAATTTCCGGAACCTGGCCGAGACAGCCCGCGTTCAGCAATTGCTCCACGCTGCCCAGATAGGCTTTCGCCGTCGCCACGGCTTCCGGTGCAAGATCCCAGGCCAGCGCCAGCGCCTCGCAAAAAACCGGGAACGTCCACGTCCACGCCGTGCCGTTATGATACGCGGGTTTGCGACGCGTGTCCTCGTCGCCTTCGTAATGCGGCCAATAGGGCTCAACGGGGTTGTTCAACAATTGTCCGTCGCGGTAAATCGGCAGCGGGACCGAAACCGGCAATGGCGCGAGCGACCGCAACGCACCGGGGACAACCAGATATTTTTGCGCGGCCTCGACACAACGCTTTGCGCGTTCTCCGGTGATAAGTCCGAGGCTGACGGCGAACAGATAATTGCCGCGCAGCGCGTCGTCCATCCCGCTAGGCGGGACCTCGGCGGCAGATTGGCCGTTTTTTGCGATCAACAAATCGGCGTAATAGCCGCGTTCCTCAATCCAAAACAATTTTTCCAATGAAGCGATTGCGCGCGCGGCAAGGTCGCTCCATTTTTTGCGTTCAGCGTTCCCGCTGATTTTCTCAAGCTGTTGCAGGAGACGAATCCACAAAACCTGGATTTCAATCGGGTAGCCTTCGCGGGGCGTGCCGGCGGGAAAGTTCGTGTCCATCCAGGTGAAATGGCCCGGACTCCAAATCAGCGCCGATTCTGCATCCATGCGGATGCCGTTCGGCGTGCCGCGCACATAATTTTCCGCGATGCTCGTCAGCACGTCGCGAATTGTGCGCCCATTTTCATCAACCAATACGGAATAAAAATCATCAGTGGGAAGGACACCGTGTCGGCGTCCCATTTTTTCGGGTGAAGTCAGGGCCGGCGGCACGCCGTTCTTCCCAAGATCAGCAAATTCCTCGCACGCGACGGCAAACCAAAGCGGCGCGTCGGAGGAGTCACGATTAGAGGCGTTGTCACCGTAAATGGCATTGGGAAACGCGCCGTTTTTTTCGAATTTAGCGAACGTGAGCAAAATTTGCATCACTTCGTCAACCATGCCGGCGGCAAGCAAACCGCGGCAGGCAATGAAGGTGTCGCGTCCCCAATCGAGAAACCACGGATAGCCGGCAATGACCGTCTTCCCTTCACCGCGGCGGACGACGAACTGACCGGCGGCACGTGAAAGTCGTTGTTCAAAGTGATTCTTTTGAACGCGCCCCTCGCCCCGTCCCTCTCCCCGCCGGGCGGGGAGAGGGTGGCCGGAGACCGGGTGAGGGGATCCATCATTTTCCGCCGTCACGACGAGCGTGACACTCGCGCCCTTGGGCAGCGGCAATTCAAACCAGCCGGGGCTGTAGGCGTCACCGCTGCCGGGCTGGCCGCGACTTTGTTCAACCGGATGCGGAATGTTCTCGCACCACTCGGGTTGAGGATGATATTCGCCGCTGTTCGCAAACACACGCAATTGCCGGTCGGGCGCGGGCGTAAAGGCGAAGCCAATTCGGGTCTGGGTTTTCGGATCTTGGGTCTGGAGTTTGTGTGTGTTTGAAGGAAAATGATAATCCGCGCCGCTGTTGCGCTTGGTTTCCCAGTGGAAATTCCGGTCTTCGATGTCAAAACGGACGGTCAGGCGCACGTCGGCTTCGACGGGCAATTGTTTGCCGCAGGCGCGTTCGGCCGTCGGTCGAGCAAAATGAAACACCGTTGTATTTTCCCCTTCGAGCATTTCGGCGCGTAACTCGATTTCGACCGTCCGCCCGTCGCCGGCATTGGCGACAAACTGCCAGGTGGCTGGCGGACCGGCGGCAAACGACGCGAGATTTTTCACGTTGAGCGGTGAAAGGAAGCCGTTGGCATTGACCCATGCCCGGAGGCGTTTGACAAAGACATGACGATCCACCGGGACGCTGGAGTTCAGGTTTGCGCCGAGCACGCAGTCGTATTTGGAATTCACGCGGCCCAAGTCCACGCAGAGCCGCGCCATGCCACCGATGCCGTTGGTCAATAGGACGAGATCCGAGGACGAGAACGAGGACGAGGACGAGAACGACGGAGAGGGCGACAGAAAACGAATTGCAGCGGTAATGTGCTGCGATGCGGCGGCATAACGTTCCAAAATCAATTCCGCGTCTGTCGCGGTTTCGCGCGGCTGAAAACAGGCGATTTGACCGTCGCCAACGGCGATGGACTGGACATGAATCGCGCGCCCGTTTTCATTCTGCATTCTGCATTCTGCATTCTGCATTTGCAGTGTGGCCCGGAAGGGAGCGTTGTCCTGGATGAGCAGCCAATGGCCGGGCGGGACCGGCGTCACGCGGCGGCGGTCGAGCAAGGTCCAGATGACGACGCGCGGGAAAATTTTTTGCTGTTCTGTATCACGCAACAGTTCGACTAGGGAAGATTTTGAGCCACGCGTGGCAAATTCACTGGCGGCGGCAAGAAAATTGGCCGGCGAACGCTCGACTTGTCCGGCGAGCCAGTGCCAGTCGAGGCCGTCAATCGTTTCGACCGGCACGATTTTACCCAGTGCTTCGAGCGCCCAGGCGGCTTGCGCGCGGGCGCGACGGTAAGCGTTGCCGCTCAAGCCAACGGACTTTTCCTGTGCGGACACACAATGTGCAGCACCCGGATTTAATGTTACCAGAAGCCAGCCATATCCTCCTTTTTCCAGTTGTGGAAATTTGTCCGATGGCCAAGCGTTTTCTGGAGCAATCAAATCAATGGTGGGATTGCCAAGTTTTGTCCAAATGCTTGAATCAAGTTTGATAGTTTGTTCTTTGTTTTCATCTGTGTTGACCAGAACGAGAACAGAATCTTTGCCTTCGGCGGATTCGCGAAGCAGCGCATAAACCGGCGAGTCGGGCGTGCTGAGTCGCGTGAGTTTTGCGCCGTCAAAAAAGCACGGGTGGTCGGCGAGCAGGCGATTGAGTTGCGCGAGTTCAGAAATGATATTGTCAGGGTTGTCCCACCCGAGGCCGGCACAGCCGTGGACTTTGATTTTTTCGGCAGCGAGCCATTCGACACCCCCGGTGAAACCAAAACTGCCGCTCGCGCTGGTCAGCGCGCAAAGACGGTTTCGCAACAGCGACCACGCGCGCCCGCGGGCGGCAAGGCGGTCATTGTCGTGGGTCTCGCTGTAATGAACGTAGGTGCCGACGCGCGAGCTCTGGCGATTTGCGTAATCGAGGTAGTCGGCGATCTGGCGGCCAGAGTAATTTTGGAAAAGTTCGGAGTAAGCCCATTGCATTCCGCCGTCGGTGAGCAAATTTTCGGTGGCTTCCCACGAGCCGCCGAGTCCTTCGAGCAGGAAGATGGTTTCGGGAAATTCGTCCTGCACCCGGGCGATGATGTATTGCCAGGCGGGCACGGGAATTTTGTAGCCGGCGTCACAACGAAAACCGTCCACGCCACGCCGGCACCAGATTAAAAGCGCGTCGGCAATTTTATCCCACAGTGCGACGTCATCCTGTTTCAGTTCAACAAGGTCTTCCCAGGTTGTTCCCCACGCGCCGGGGCTGGCGAATGTGCCGTCGGAGTTTCGCAGGAAGAATTCGGGATGATTTTCCTGCAAAGCCGCGCCCCAGCCGGTGTGGTTGATGACGATGTCAAGGAACACGCGCGCGCCGAACCAATGTGTGGCCCGGGTGAGCTCGCAAAATTGATCCACGCCGGTGGTGCGTTTGTCGAATTCAACCAGCGCCGGATCAATGGCGGTCAAATCCAGACTGGCATACGGACTGCCGAAACGGCCGAAGCGCGCATAAGTCGTCGGGGTGGGTTGCACAGGCAGCAAATGCAGAATGCGGCAGCCAAGCGTGTGGACGATGTGTGGCAGTTGACGCGCGAGGTCACGCAGCTTGCCCGAGGGCGGAATGACGGCACAGCCGAGTTCGTCAAGTTGACGGAGCTGGACTTCGAGTTTGTTGTCACGGGTGGAAGGCAAATTTTTTGTCGGGCCCAAAAGTCGGGTGAAGGCGCAATAAATTGTATTGGCGGTGCGGGCAAAATTGGGATGAACACTGATGCCGACGTCCTGGCCATCGGGCCAATGCTGCCAGCCTTTCGGGTCGAGCAGATACGCCTTGGCTTTGAAGAAGCCGGCTTCAGCGAGCGGCAATTCGATCCGCCAGGCATCGCCGTTTTGTTGCATCGGCACGTCGCGCCAGGACGCGCCGGCGGGAACCGGGCCGCCGGCGTGCGCAGCGATGATTTCGCTCCGGAGTGCTGCGGCGCGACCGAGATTGGTACGGAGCAAAGCGCGCCAGCCGTTGCGCCCGCTGCCGTCGTGGAGCGTGAAACGGATGCGGTCGCCGACGAAACGCACGAGGCGTTCGCCGGTCGCGGGTTCCATGATGGGAACGGGTTGCGGCATTTTTCGGTTCCGGTGGTATGCCGGATGACGTTACGATTCCGCAGATGGTGGCGGAAAGCAATGCCGCAAGTGAACGGTTATGCTTGATTCCATTGCGTGGGCAAAGATAATCTCCCAACCGTCATGAATTTTATCCGTCATTCCGCCCAATTGCTTCTCATCTTCCCGGTCGTCTGCATTTTAATCGGATTCAGCGTGATGCCATTGAATGCCGCCGAGAACGGTCTTTCGCTCGAACAGCGCGTGGCCCGGATCGAAGCGCTCCAGCAGCCCGCGGCGCTGCCCGTCAACACGGGCGACAATGCGTGGGTGCTGGTGAGTTCCGCGTTGGTGCTGATGATGACGGCGCCGGGGTTGATCCTGTTTTACGGCGGGTTGGTGCGCAGCAAGAACGTCCTCGCCACGATGATGCACAGCCTGATTCTCATGGCGCTGGTGTCGGCGCTCTGGATGGTGTTCGGCTACAGCATGGCGTTCGCGCCGGGCAATGGATTTGTCGGAAATCCGCTCACGTATTTTATGTTGCGTGGCGTGGGCGGCGCGCCGAATCCGGATTACGCGGGCACGGTGCCGCAACAGTCGTTCATGCTGTTTCAAATGATGTTTGCCATCATCACCCCGGCGCTCATCAGCGGCGCGATGGCGGAACGAATCAAGTTCAAGGCTTACGTGCTGTTCGTGCTGCTCTGGATCACGGCCGTGTATTTTCCGCTGTGTCACATGGTTTGGGGCAAGGGCGGCTGGTTCAACTGGGCGCTGGGCGGCAGGGTGCCGGTGCTGGACTTCGCCGGCGGCACGGTGGTGCATATCAGTTCCGGCGTGTCGGCACTCGTATGTGCGCTCGTGCTGGGCAAACGCACGGGTTATCCAATGGAGCCGATGCTGCCCCACAATGTGGTGCTGAGTCTCATCGGGGCGGGATTGTTGTGGGTCGGCTGGTTCGGGTTCAACGCCGGCAGCGCGCTCAACGCCGGCACGCTCGCAACCAGCGCGTTTGCCGCGACGCATTTTTCGGCGGCGGCGGCGGCGTTGAGCTGGGCGGTGGTGGAATGGTTTCACAAAGGCCGGCCGAGCGTGCTGGGCGCGGCATCGGGCATGGTCGCCGGTCTGGCCACCATCACGCCGGCGTCGGGATTCGTCACGGTGCCAGCGGCGTTTTGCATCGGACTGGTGGCGGGAGTCATTTGCTATCTGGCCGTGACGAAATTGAAGGCGAAGTTCAGTTACGACGATTCACTGGACGTGTTCGGCGTTCATGCCGTGGGCAGCACGACCGGCATGTTGATGCTCGGCTTTCTGGCCAACACGATGGTGAACCCGGCGATTGCGTCCACGTTCCAGGCCAACGGTGTCACCGTGTCGCTGGCGGGCGGCGTGGGCCAGTTTGCCAATCAACTCAAGGCCGTGCTGTTCACGGTGGCATTTGTGGGCATCGCGTCGTTCGTCCTGCTCCAGATCGTCAACCGGCTGGTCGGCCTGCGCGTGGATGTCGAAGACGAAGATGCCGGCTTGGACCTCACGCAACACGGCGAACGCGCTTATACTGAATAACCGGGAGAAAATTTATTATGAAAAAGATCGAAGCCATCATCAAGCCGTTCAAGTTGAACGAAGTCAAAGCGGCCCTGAACGAAATCGGCATCCAGGGCATGACCGTCTCCGAAGTGAAGGGCTTCGGGCGCCAGAAAGGCCACACGGAAATTTATCGTGGCAGCGAATACACCGTGGACTTCCTGCCCAAGATTAAAATCGAAACTGTCCTCCCGGACGCACAGGTGCCACAGGCCGTTCAAGCCATCATCAAGGCGGCCAAGACCGGCAAGATCGGCGACGGCAAGGTCTTCGTTTCGCCCATTGACGACACCTACCGCATCCGCACCGAGGAACGGGGAGACAGCGCGGTGTAGTCTGACCAGGCCAATTATTTCAACATCTCTTTCACCTTCGCCGCATCTTGCGTCGGCGGCTGGCAGGAATTTCCAGTGCAAAGATAAACCACCGGGCCGTTCTTGGCGGGAAGCGTCCGGGCGAATTCTTCAACCGCGCCGGCGTTGCCAAGCACTACTTTGCGCGGCTGATAAACCGAATGCGCGGCGCGCAGTAATTCGCGCGTCTTGGCAGAAGACGGGCTTGCCGCGCCGAAGCGAAGCGAAGGCGGGTCGCCGGCGATGACGATGCGGCGCGGTTCTTCGAGCCAGAAATCCAGCGCGTGCAGCATGAACGGCATGGCTTGCGGAAAATTCTGCAGGCGATGCGCAAACAACCGCAGTGTGGCCTCGGCGGGCTTCTTGACATCCACTCGTCCGGTGATTGCGGCCAGTTTCAGCAGCGCCAGCGTGGCCACGGAATTGCCGGACGGCTCCGCGCCGTCGTAATCGTCCTTCACGCGCAAAATCAAATCTTTCGCGCCGCTGGCGCTTTGCCAGAAACCGCCGTTCTCCGCATCGTAAAATTTCGCGACCATCGCTTCCGCCAGTGCGATGGCAAAGTCGAGATGCCCCGGCTCAAGCGTGACTTCATACAAATCAATCACCCCGGAGAGCAGGAACGCGTAGGCCGCGAGCAATTGGACGTTGTCGCGTTCGCCGTCCCGCCAGTGGTGGAACAATGTAGCGCAGGCGTCTCGCCTGCGTTCTTTCGGTGCAGCCGGGACGGCTGCGCTACTTTGCGGCGCTTTCCAAAGTTTCGCCTGAATGAACGCCAGATTTTTCTCCGCCGCCGCGAGATATTTTTCATCACCGAGGACGGCATAAGCCCGGGCCATCGCGCCCAACATCAGGCCATTCCAGGAAGCGAGGATTTTGTCGTCGAGATGCGGCCGAACGCGCTGGTCTCTCGCCGCAAGCATTTTCCTTTTGGCGGAGGCGAACAATTCCAAATCGGTAGGGCCGACCTGCCGGTCGGCCTGGACGCGCGGCAGCGCGTCCCTGCCAGATAATGGTTCGACAACGCTCAACACGTTTTGCCCGGGCAACGGCTGTGGATGGCTGTGGTCAACGAAGTTTCCTTCCTTTGTGATTCCGAAGTAGCGCACAGCTGCTTTGAATTCTTCCGGCGAAAGCAGTTTCGACAATTCATCGTGTGTCCAGCAGTAAAATTTCCCCTCGTGCCCTTCGCTGTCGGCGTCTTCGGCGGAATAAAAACCGCCGGCGGGATGCGTCATGTCGCGCAGGACGTAGTCGAGAATGTCGCGGGCGGTGTCAGCGAAAGGAGTGTTGGAGTACTGGAGTGCTGGAGTGCTGGTTTTTTCATCATTCCGTTTCTCCACCACTCCATCACTCCGTTTAGTTTCTGCGACGAGATGTGCGTCGAGGTAAAGCTGCGCGAGTTGTGCGTTGTCGTAGAGCATCTTCTCGAAATGCGGCACGAGCCACCCGGCATCCACCGAGTAACGCGCAAACCCGCCGCCGAGCTGATCGTGAATGCCGCCGGCGGCCATGCGGTCGCAGGTGTGCAGCACCATGCGCGCGGCTTCATCATCGTGAAATCGTCTCGCGCAGCGCAACAGCAGCGATGGCATGCCCGGTTGCGGAAATTTCGGCGCGCTGCCGAAGCCGCCGTGGCGCGGGTCGAACATCCGCTTGAAAGAATCGCCCGCGTTTTTGAGCGCTTCATGGGTCGGAAGCGAATCCCCCGCGTTCGCATTCGTGGCGGCGGCTTCAAGGCGCGCATGGATTTCGTCCGCCGAACCCGTAATTTCACCCCGGCGGGTTTGCCAGATCTGGTGAATTTGCCGGAGTGATTGCAAAAAGCCCGGACGACCGGAGCGCTTGTCCGGCGGGAAATAGGTGCCGCCGAAAAACGGCTTTAGTTCCGGCGTGAGAAAGACATTCAGCGGCCAGCCGCCGGAGCCGGTCGTGGCCTGGACGAAGGCCATGTAAATTTTGTCCACGTCGGGCCGCTCCTCGCGATCCACCTTGATGCTGACGAAGTGCCGGTTCAAAAACGCCGCGATTTTTTCGTCCTCGAACGATTCGCGTTCCATGACGTGGCACCAGTGGCAGGTCGAATAACCGATGCTGAGAAAGATCGGCCGGTTTTCAACCCGCGCCTTTTCGAACGCCTCATCACCCCAGGTGAACCAATCCACGGGATTGTGCGCGTGCTGGAGCAGGTAAGGCGATTTTTCGCGCGCCAGGCGGTTGGTGTGCTTGTGGGCGGCGGACTTCATTCTGCCGGTTGAGACCATAGGCAAATCCAGGGCCGACTGAAAGGCAAACATGGCATGGCCGCCACCCTGGGAGCGCTGGCGTCCCGCCGGCGTATAGCCGCACCCGAAAACATGCTTGCCGGCGGGACGCCGGCGCTCCCAGGAAAAAACCAAGCCAGTTTTGCATCGTCTCTGCCGCGCCGCCATCCTGTCCGCAGGTCGTTGGAATTCAGGCTCTCGCCTCGGCGAAGCCTCCGGCGCAGCCTGGGTCAGCTTGTAGCGGTGGCGGATTTATTTAACTCTTCATTGCCGCCGCAGCGGTTTTTCGTGTAGAAAATCCCCATGCCGATTCGGGAAAAACCCATTGAATCTGCCACGCTGCCATGACCCCGGCTGAATTCAAAACAAAATGGGCGAAGGTTAGCGCGAAGGAATCCGCCGCCTACCAGTCCCATTTTGACGACCTGTGCCGGTTGCTCAAATTGCCCACGCCGTTGGAGGCGGACCCCAAAGGAGAATTTTTCTGCTTCCAAAAGCGCGTGGTCAAAGATGTGGAACTTTTCGAGCTGCACGAAACGCCCGACGCCAGCGAGCCAACCGAACGCGGCTTTGCCGACGTGTGGAAAAAAGGTTGCTTCGCTTGGGAATACAAGGGCCGGAAAAAGAATCTCGACGAAGCCTATCGGCAGTTGCTCCGTTACCGTGAATCGCTGCTCAATCCGCCGCTGCTCGTGGTTTGCGATTTCGACCGCTACATCATCCGCACCAATTTCAACGGCACGGTTCAGGAAACGCACGAATTCACCAATGACCAGATTGACCGCCCGGAAAATCTGCGGATTCTCCGCGCGCTTTTTACCGATCCTGAATTTCTCAAACCGCAGCGCACCACCGCCCAGGTCACCAAGACACTCGCCGAGAAGTTCGCCCAGGTCGCCGTCTCGCTCCAGAAACGCGAAAGCGCCGAATACGCCGACGCCCGCACCCGCGAAGAATTTCGCGTCGAGCAAAAGAAGAATCTCCGCATCGCCCGCTTCCTCAATCGCCTCGTCTTTTGTTTCTTTGCTGAAGACACCGGCCTGCTGCCGAAAAACCTGTTCTCCGAAATCGCCAAAATCGGCTTGGAAAACAAAGACCGTTTCATCGAAACGCTGCAACGGCTCTTCCGCGTCATGGCCAAAGGCGGAAATTTCGGCAAAGACAAAATCCGGTATTTCAACGGCCATCTTTTCGAGGATTCCACCGTCTTTGATCTCAGCGACGACGAGCGCCGCATTCTCGCCGAGGCGTCCGAGGCTGACTGGCAATTCGTCGAGCCGAGCATCATGGGCACGCTCTTCGCCCGCGGTCTCGACCCCGACCAGCGCGCCGCCCTGGGCGCGCAATACACCAGCCGCGAAGACATCGTCACCATCGTCGAGCCGGTCCTCATGGCGCCGCTCCGGCGCGAATGGGCCGCGCTCAAGGCCAGCCTGTTGCCGGCGCTCAAGCACGGCAAAGCCACGCCCGCAGATCGCGCCCGCATTGCGGCCTTCCTCAAAAAGCTCCGCCAGATCATCGTCCTCGACCCGGCCTGCGGCAGCGGCAACTTCCTTTACGTCTCGCTGCAACTCCTGCTCGGCTTGGAAAAGGAAGTTGTCACCTTCGCCACGCAACTTGGTTTCAAATTCGCGCCGCAAGTGAGCGTGCAACAACTTCGCGCCATTGAAATCAATCCCTACGCCTTCGAGCTGGCGCAAGTGTCCGTGCAGATTGGCTACCTGCAATGGCTGCGCGACAACGGTTTTCCGCTCGATCGCTCGCCCGTGCTCCAAAATCTCGATGGCTTCCACAACGAAGATGCCTTGCTCGTGCCACACTTCCACAGCAAGGCCAAAACTCTGAAAGAAGCACAGGCGGGCGAACACAAAGGCGACGATGCGTTGAAATTCTACACCGAACGTGAATGGCCAAAGTGTGACGTGATCGTGAGCAACCCGCCTTTTCTCGGCGGTCAATTCTTGCGTCGAGAACTTGGCAACAGCTACACCAACGGCCTGTTCACTAACTACGAAAATCGGATTCCCTCTGGTGCTGACCTTTGCTGTTACTGGTTTGAAAAGGCACGCCAGCAAATCGAACATGGCAAGTGCAAACGCGCCGGATTGCTGGCAACCCAAGGAATTCGCGGTGGCGCAAACCGCGAAGTGCTAAAGCACATCAAGGAAACGGGAGACATTTTCTTTGCTGAAAGCGACCGGCCTTGGATTCTCGCCGGTGCAAATGTCCACGTCAGCATGGTTGGCTTTGACAATGGCCTTGAATCAAATCGCATTAGGGATGGAGTAAGAGTTGATTCGATTAACCCAAACTTGACGACTGACTTTGATTTGACGACTGCAAAAGTTTTACTCTCAAACGCAAACCTTTGTTTCAGGCCGAGTGAGAAGGGAGGCGACTTTGAACTGACCGCCGACGTTGCCCACAAGATGTTGATGCAAACAAATCCTAACGGCCTTCCGAATAGTAGCGTGCTTCGCCGATGGATCAACGGCGACATTATTTTGAAGAAACCTGCTGAATTCTGGATTGTGGATTTTGGTGAAATACTGGAAGAACCAAACGCCGCGCAGTTTGAAGCGCCATTTGAGCATCTGAAAAAGAATGTTCGAGACAGCCGACAGAAAAATAGCGACAAGCGTTTGCGACGTTTTTGGTGGTTACATCGCAGAAGTGGCGAAGACATGCGCAATGCGGTCGCCCAGCTTGATCGAATGATTTGCACGCCGAGAGTTGCGAAGCATCGGGTTTTTGTATGGATACCAGCGAACTGGCTGCCGGATACCGCAACATACGTTTTTGCGCGGAACGATGACTTATTCTTTGGAGTTCTACATTCGCGCTTTCACGAAGTATGGGCCTTGAAGCAAGGCACGCGACTTGAAACGCGCCCGCGTTACACGCCGACAACCTGCTTTGAGACTTTCCCATTTCCGCGCCCGACGGCAAAACAGGAAGCCGCGATTGCCGCCGCCGCCAAAGAGTTGAACGAGTTGCGCGAACGCTGGCTCAATCCGCCCGAATGGACGGAAACGCGCACGCTCGAATTTCGCGGGACAGTTGGCGGGCCGTGGAATCGTTACATCTCCCCCGAATCAATCGAAGAAATTACTCTGCCAGGGCAAGACGATCTTCCCGAAGCGGAGCGAAAGAAATTCAAAGTCGGCACGGTGAGTTATCCGCGCCTTGAACCGAAGGACGCCAAATGCGCCGCTGAATTGAAAAAACGCACGCTCACGAATCTTTACAACGAACGCCCCGCGTGGCTCGATAACGCGCACAAGACACTGGACGCCGCCGTCGCCGCCGCCTACGGCTGGCCCGCCGATTTGACCGACGAACAAATTCTGGAAAAGTTGCTCGCGCTGAATCTTGCCCGCGCCGCCGAGGAAGCCAAAGCCGCAAAAGTGAAGAAACCGAAGATGCCCCGCGACAAAAAAGAGGATGAAATGATATGACTACCGGCATTGAGCGCCCGTCCACCGTCGCCGCCACGGACGAGACGTTCAAAAAAGCACCGGAATCAAAACGCAAGTCGGCGGAAGATCAGCATTGCCGGGGTGTGAAAAGTTAATCGGCACTGCCGAAAAACGTGTGAAACGCAAAAGAAAGCCATTCAAATTCCGAGGGGGAGCCAAGGAATACCCTCCACATCTTCTAGCGTACCGGTCCTTCGCGGAAACCGAATCCATGGGACGCAAGATGTTAAGCTGCATCCGCAGCGCCAAACATGCCCCAAGCGTGTGGACCGACCTCTTCGGGCTTTACCTGGATGCGCTCGGAGAATCCCCAAAATGGACTCGCGGCCTGAGCAAAGTTGGCAAACTTATTTTGAAAGGAGGGGAACACAAGACAAAAGCTCAGAAAGAAGCGGCGGAAGACCTTGTCAACCTGACTCTCAACGGTGTGCATTTTGTCAGAATGCTTTATGAGAAGAATCCAGACCTCTGCCGGGACGTGGCTCGCACATTGAAAGAGTGGCCAGTGAGCGCTGACATGGCAGAAAGGTCGTGGCAGCGGAAAGTAGAAAATGTCGTTGCGGACTTAAAGCTGGGAAGCGCGATAGGCGGCTTCATTCTCTCAGCACGAACTGCTAAAGAGAATCCAATCCGCCGATATGCAACCACAATTTATGACACGCTCTTTCAGACGCGGTGTAGATTCAAAGAAGCAGACCAACGAGGTTATGCGCGACAAGGCTGTCCCCCTTGGGCAGAAAAGACGCTGGCATTACCACAATTCACCAAGGTGCAGGTGCGCGCTTGGGCTGTTCTGGGGAAGGAAATGTTGTTGGAACAACGTCCGAATTTCATCGAAAACGAAGCTTTAAAGGAACAGAAATTTAAGTGGACACTGCGAGCCGAAAACAGATCGAAAAGCGGGAAGCCAACACTACGAGCAATCCAAAACGAAGCTTTTGATGATTTCGCCAAAGAACTCCGCAAACTGGCTCCCGCCGAAAATATCTATCGCGGCGAATGGTGATGGCGGGTCACCGCTCTTTCTACAATTTTCACGGGAAAATCCGCTACGGGAATTCCGTTGCCGAAAATTCCGGCGCGAATCTGCGCGTTACCATCCCTGCGTACGCCTTGCTTAAATGTAAGACGTGCATGCAGCATTGATTCCAGTCGAATCCACCGCCATCCGCGCCGTGGGCTACGACGGTTACACGCTGACCGTCGAGTTCCACACCGGACGCATTTACGACCATCCCGGCGTGCCGTATTCCGTTTATGAGGCTCTCATCAATGCCAATTCACCTGGAACTTACTACAACCAGCACATTCGCGGGCGCTACCGCTGAAAAAATCATGAGCGTCACTCACATTGGAAAAATCGGGCGATTGCCCAAATGCATCCGCGACGAATTGGGGCACCGCATCGAGGATGGTGAGCAAGGCAAGGAACTGGTGAAATGGCTCAATGGTTTGCCTGGCGTGCAACGAGTGTTGAAAGAGCAGTTCGGCGGACGTGCCGTTACCGAACAGAACCTCTCTGAATGGAAGCAGACCGGCCATCCAGAGTGGTTGCGGCAGGAAGAAACCCGTTTGCTGGTAAGCAAGCTGACCGAGCAGTCAGACGACTTAGATGAGGCGGCGGACGGCATGGAGATCAGCGACCGTTATGCCAGCGTGCTGTCAGTGGAACTCATCCGCCAGGCGACGACGCGGTTGGAAAAGGAGACCGACCCGGGAAAACGCTGGCAAATCATTTATGAAGTGCATCGGGTGTTTTCCCAATTGCGGCGCGACGACCACCGTGCCGTGCGAACGGTGATCAAACGCGATCGTTGGAACCGGGAAGTGGAACGTGAGGAGAAGGAAGACTTGGAACGCATGAAACAGGAAAACAAAAAGCGCCTGATTGACATATGTTTAAGCCCGATGCACAACCAGATAGTGGCGGAAGGATTTGGCGGCGGCGAGTATGGCGAAAAAATGGCCGAGTTGCTTCACCGCATCCAGTTCGATTTGCCTTTGGATGGTTTGATTGGCTCGGAATTTCCCGGCAAAACCCGTCCCGCTCCGGTCAAACCCAATCCAACTGAATCCGACCCAATCCAACCTAATCCAACCAAAAATTGCGGCGCCAAGTCGTCCCCGGTTGAACCATCACCGGTAACCATGTCATAAACGATGCATCCCACTTTTTCATGTCAGATTGGCGGAAATTTCAATACCTTTTTCCGCATGTTATCCGCCAAACCCTGGCGAGGCGAAGCCGTGCTCCAGTTTTGCGGGGCGCAGCTTCTCTGCTTTTGTCTCGCCCTGACGATTGCCGGCTTGCTGCAAAAGGCCGGGCTCGCCGCGTTCCAGCCGCCGGACGGTTTTGGCGTGGTGCTGCTGGGCACGCTGGGTTTTCAGGGAGTGGCATGGCTGCTCATTTTATTTTTTTTGCGGCAACATCAAGTTGGCTGGTGCGAGGCCTTTGGTTTTCGCGGGCCGCAATTGTCGCGCGCGCTGCTCATGGCCATGCTGGTCGTCATCATCCTTTTGCCCGTTGCGTTGGGATTGCAACAGGTTTCGGCGGTCGTGCTGACAAAACTTGGCTGGCCGCCGGAAGAGCAGATCGCCGTAACGCTGCTGGCAAACACGAAATCGTGGTGGGTGCGGGTTTATCTCAGCGCGTTCGCCGTCGTGTTCGCGCCGGTGGCCGAGGAATTTATTTTTCGGGGCATGTTGTATCCGTTCGTCAAACAACGCGGCTCGCCGCGACTGGCGTGGGTCGGCGTCAGTTTCGCGTTTGCGCTGATCCATAACGATGCCGCGACGTTCGTGCCGCTGTTTGTGCTGGCACTCGCGCTGACGTGGCTTTACGAAAAGACGGACAACCTGCTCGCGCCCATCACCGCACACGCGCTGTTCAACGCCACCAACCTCGTTGCACTTTATTTCCTGCCGCAAATAAACCAATTTCTGCAGAAATTCCTGCACGTCCAGTTGCTGAAATGAACGAATTTGAACTCATCGCGCGCCTGACAAAATCGCTGCCGACGAACCAATACGTTGTGACCGGCACGGGTGACGATTGCGCCGTGCTCGATTTCGACCTGCCGGACAAATGGCTGCTGTTCAAAACCGACGCCATCGTCGAAGGCATCCATTTCACCAAAGACACGCCACCGGAAAAAATCGGCCACAAAGCTTTGGCCCGCGCCCTCAGTGACATCGCCGCGATGGCCGGCACGCCCACCGCCGCGCTGGTGACCATTGCGTTACCACATAAGTTCGATGTGAAATTCATCGAAGCCATTTACGACGGCATGAGTGCATTGGCCCAAAAACACGGCGTGGCCATTGTCGGCGGCGAAACGACGACGAATCCGGAGCGCATTTTGATTTCCATTGCGCTGCTTGGTTTTGTGCCGCGCAAAAAAGCCGCGTTGCGTTCCGGCGCAAAAGCCGGCGATGCAATTTTTGTGACGGGTGAACTCGGCGGTTCGCTGGCGGGCAAACACCTGGAATTTGAGCCGCGCCTGACCGAGGCGCGCTGGCTCGCGGAAAATTTTCCCATTCACGCCATGATTGATTTGAGCGACGGGCTGGCGGGCGATTTGCGGCACATTTTGAAAGCGAGCCGCGTCGGCGCGGAATTGTTGAAAGACGCAATTCCGGTTTCCCGCGCGGCGAAGGAAAGGGCGCGTAGCCGCGCCGGTCAAAGCGCGGACAATCCGCCGATTGACATCGGCGGCTACAAACCAGCAATTGCTGCGGCGCTGACCGAAGGTGAGGATTTTGAACTGTTGTTCACGGTGGCGGGCGCCGACGCAGTGAAATTGCTCGACGCGTGGAAAAAACATTTCCCGAGACTGAAATTGAGTTGTATCGGCAAAATCATGGCGGGGGAAGGCATCACGATTCGCGACCAATCCGGCGCCCAACCGCTTACAGCCCATGGCTACGTTCATTTTACCTGAATTGAAAGCCCCCTCGCCCCATCCCTCTCCCCGTTTGGCGGGGAGAGGGTGTCCGCAGGACGGGTGAGGGGTTCGTCATTTTGTTTTTTGCAATTGCGCATAATGTTTGTGCTCATTGTTTCATGACTGCGTTCATTTCGCATAGTCCGGCGGAGACCGGGTCGCTCGGCGAACGCTGGGGGCGCGCGGCGCAACCCGGACTGGTCATCGGCCTGTCCGGCGATTTGGGCGCGGGCAAAACGCAGTTCGTGAAGGGCCTCGCGCGCGGACTCGGCATCACGGCGCGGGTGCATTCGCCGACGTTCACGCTGGTGAACGAATATGGCGGCGGGCGGCTGCGGCTGTTTCATCTGGATTTGTTCCGGCTCGAAACGCGCGGGCAAATTGTGTCCGCCGGGCTGGAGGAATTCCTGCAACCGGATGGCGTGACGGTGATTGAATGGGCGGAAAGATGGTTTGGAAAACAGCCAACATCCAATTTGGAAAATGTACGATGGGTGAAAATTGAAATCATCAGCGAAACGGAACGGCGGATTGTTTATGACGATTTTGGCGCTTGAATTTTCTTCACCACAACGGAGCGTGGCCGTGCTTTCCTCAAGTTGGAGGAACGAGCCATGCGAGTCCCATTCCTTTTCGGTCCCCGGGAATGGGGGGACTCGTATAACTCGTCCCTCCGAAGGCGTGATTTTTGAAGCCATCGAAACCGGCGGTCAAAGCACGCGGGCTTTCAGCATGATTGAAAAAGTCCTGGCCGAAGCCAAAATCGAGCGCGAACAAATTGACGTGATTGCCATTGGTCTTGGCCCTGGTTCCTATACCGGCATCCGCGTCGCGCTTTCACTGGCGCAAGGCTGGCAACTGGCGTCCCGCCATGGCGGGATGAAATTGCTCGGCATCAGCAGCGCGGAAGGTGTGGCGGCGCAGGCACAGGCGGAAAAAATTTCCGGCCGCGTGAACGTGGTGATTGACGCGCAACGAAATGAATTTTATCTGGCGGCGTACGAAATTTCAGCGGCGGGCCGAAAGGAAGTCGAGCCGCTGCGGATTCTGACACGGGCGGAGGTTGAATCGCGGGCCGGCGCGAAAGAAATGTTGATCGGGCCGGAGGTGACGCGATGGTTTCCGAATGGCCGGAGGGTCTTCCCACGCGCGGCAGTTTTGGGGCAACTCGCCTTGAGCCGAAGCGATTTTGTGGCGGGGGACAAGCTGGAGCCGATTTATTTACGGGAAACGAATTTTGTTAAAGCGCCGCCAAGCCGGCGAATCGCGACTTGATCCTGGAAGCTTTTTATTCTGCCTGAAGCCCTTGGCACACTGGTTCTATTGTCCAATTTCAGGACAGGGGGGGTGGAGTGACGAAGGGCAACCGTCCGGCGGACGGGGCTTCAAAAGTTAAATTTGGCGTGGCGTTGGCAGTCTTCAGCGCACCGGCGCGCAGGGTCACGCGATACAACGGACAAGGGCTGTAAATAAGGACATTCCCCCTCATAATGGCATGTGCCATGCTCAAAACTGTTGTCTGGCGGGCATAAAACGCCGGCAGCGAAAGCTCAAATTCATCCATTATGCTGGTTCGTTTTGAACAAGCCGACAAGAGGATTGCGACCAACGCGTTCTCGTTGTTAGAAGTTATGGTGGCGGTTGTCGTCCTGATGCTGGTGCTATCGGGGTTGATTTACGGATATGTGGAGGCCAACCGGATGGCGGAATGGAGTTCGCAATCGCTGGCGGCCATGTCGTATGCGTCGCAGGGAATGGAGCAGTTGCGTTCGGCGCAATGGTGTGCCGAGCAGAACTGCACAGCCAGCGGGCAGGGAACCACAGACGAGCTGGGAGCTTATTATCAAACCAATCAGATTGACACACTGGACATTCCGACAACAGGCGAACCAATCTACGTCACGAACACCATCACCGCCACGCAGGTTTCAACCAGCCCGCCGCTGAAGCGACTCGTCTCGCAAGTTGTGTGGACCTTCCGGCTGACCGGTGAATTGTTCACCAATACCATTGTTACCCTGCGCGCCCCCGACCAACTCCAATGAAACTTTTCAAAAACATCCCAAACCGGGCGCATTGGAGAAACGTTTGTGGGTTCACGGTGGTGGAAATGGTCACTGTCGCCGCGATTTTCGCCTTCCTCGTTGGAGCAATGGTCTGCTTGCAAATCTTCGCGCTGCGCATCTACACGCTGGCGGCAACCAAGCTGACGGCCACCACTGGTGGCCGCGAGGCGCTGAATCAAATCCGGGACCAAATCCGGGAGGGGAAAATGGTTTGTGTCGGGAACTGTTCCAATCTCAGCAGCGCTTCCTTCCACGTCATCACCAACGCGCCGCAGCAGGGCAACGCGCTGAGAGTTTATCCCACCACGAACATGACCTGGTACACGATTTACTATCTGGACACCAGCACCCCGACCAATCGCTTGATCCAATTTAACGTCACCAATAACAACGTCGTCAATTATATCAACACGCTGGCCACTTACGTTACCAACCGCGACGTTTTCGATGCTAGGAACTGGCAGAACGCTATCGTGACGAACGAACAAAGTTTGGATAATCGTTCGCTCATAGAGGTGAAGATGCAATTTTCGCAATGGGAATACCCGGTCGCTTACGCCGGGACCAACGGTCTCAACGCTTATGATTATTACCAACTGCGCACGCGGGTCTTCCGTCGCGCGTGGAACTGAAGACACAAAGGAGGATTATGCAAATTTCATTCAAACCAACCCGGCAGAATAAATCAGCCTACGCTTTGCTAATCGTGATGAGCTTCCTGGCGGCCAGCCTGCTGGTCTTTGGCAGCGTGATGTATTGGATCTCCAGCAATGCCCACGTGACCGCGATGAACAACCAGTTTAACATGAGCGAAGCCGCCGCGGAAGCCGCCACCGAAAAAGTCCTTTCTCAAATGAATTACGACTATGTCGCCCAAAGTCTCACGAACAGCGGGGCCTATTACGGCAGCACATTCATTCCCGGTCTGACGACCGATCAGGCGACCTGGCCCATCCAATATATTTACAGCGCCACCAATGGCGAGACGGGAAAGATCAGCGTCGACATGGGTCCCTGGACCACGAACACGGTGCCGCTGAACTCGCAATACACGGGGTTGTATGGCTTGGAGCAGACTTGCACCATCACCGCCACCGCCACGCCGATTGGCCAGGGGTTCACCGTGCCGGCCACCATCAGCGAGGCAATTCAATTCGCCTCCATCCCCCTCTTTCAATTCGCCATATTCTATAATATGGATTTGGAATTTTGCGCTGCCCAGACTTTGCTCATCACTGGTCCGGTGTGGTCCAATGGCGGCATTTGGTCGGGGTCAACCACCATCACCTTCCAGAATGCGGTTTCCGCCGTCGGAATAGCCACCAATACCGCCAACGATCCGTTTTGCCCTGGTTATACTGGCAGTGGCAAATCCACTTACTCCATGGCAGGCCAGCCGACCTCCGGCAACGATCGAATAACCATGCCGATCGGCACCAACAATGATCCTGTTGCCGTCGAAGCGATCATCAACCTGCCGCCAGCCGACTATGCCTTGGGCTCGGCGGCGGCCTTTTCGACCAACGGCCAGATTTATCTCGCCAACGGCTGCGATCTCTACCTCACCAACAGTCCCTATGGCACCAATTGGGGCAGTCTCAGGCCCAATTGCATCAACACTAATTTTTTTGCGAATAATGCAAACATGATTCTGTATTATCAGGATGCGAATACACCAGGAGCCCCCCCCTATCAGACCCGGTTGCCGTATGATTTTTTCATATTGAAGACTATCGGAACTAACGGCCCCCCCAGCTATACCACCAACTATGTCAGCACAAACTTGGCTGCAAAGATTGATTGTGTTACGAACGTCCAATACGCCGGCTATTCGTTTGTGTCGAATGTTCTCTTCTACGACTGGCGCGAAGGCTGGAATAATGGGAGTGGAATCAATGGCAAGGGAAAAATCGTTCAAGCCGTCCAGATTGATATCGGGAAATTCAATGCCTGGCTTTTTGGCACAAATTGGTTTAATGGCTCCACAAATGTGAACGGGGGTCAGTATTGCAACGCGACCTGTTTGTCCTCGTCCCACAAATCCCACCCCATTGACTGCATTTATGTCTATAACTCCGTTCCTTTGACCAGCACGACCCTCCCGGCCGTGCGCGTGGTCGGCGGAGGAATGATGCCATCTCGCACAGCCCCCTATGGCTTCACCGTTGCCACGGCGATGCCGCTGTATGTGTTGGGCCATTACAATGCGTCAAACAGCGTCGGCTCGTCTGTTGGCAAAAACAGCACCGTCTACACCTCGCCTGCCGGGCTCATGGGCGACTCCATTACCATCCTGTCCGGCAATTGGAAGGACAGCTCCACCGGTCAAAAGCCGGCCGCTACCACCACCACCGTTAATGCAGCGGTCCTCGCAGGCATTGTTCGATCAACCAACTCAATGTATAGCGGTGGGGTGGAAAATTTTCTCCGTTGCCTGGAGAGTTGGGGCAGTAGTACTTACTTGTGGTATAACGGCTCCATTATGGTCATGTTCCCCAGCCGATATGCGACAAATTTCTGGCAGCAAACCGGCGGCTATTACGACGCACCCAACCGCAAGTGGGCTTTCGACACGAATTTTACCCAGCAAGTAGGGTTGCCGCCGCGCACACCGCAAGCCAAGGGCGTCATCCGCGCCAACTGGAATGCTTACTAATGTAAAATGAAAACGGCGCAAACTTTGAAGATTACCTGTCTGCTGTGTGTAATGGCGCTGCAAGCGGTCACCAGCGGAGGACAAACCGTGACCAACATTGTCGCCGGAGGCAACCACAGCCTGTTTCTCAAGAGCGATGGCAGTCTGTGGGCCATGGGTGACAACGCCGATGGCGAGTTGGGCGACGGCACTTACAACCCAACCAACCTTCCCGAACAGATTGTGGCGAGCAACGTCAAGGCGATTGCCGCAGGAAACAATTTCAGCCTGTTTATCAAGAGCAACGGCAGCCTGTGGGCCATGGGCGCCAACGTTGAAGGCCAGTTGGGCGACGGCACTTACAACCCAACCAACCTTCCCGAGCAGGTTGTGGCGAGCAACGTCACGGCGATTGCCGCAGGAGGCGGCCAAAGCCTGTTTCTCAAGAGCGACGGCAGTCTGTGGGCCATGGGCAACAACAGTGATGGACAGTTGGGCGACGGCTCCAATGATCAATTTCAATACAAAACCAATCTTCCCGAACTGATTGTGGCCAGCAACGTCACGGCGATTGCTGCAGGAGGCTACCACAGCCTGTTTCTCAAGAGCGACGGCAGCCTGTGGGCCATGGGCAAAAATGCCTCCGGCCAGTTGGGCGGCGGCGCTTTCAACAGCACCAACCGACCCGTGCAGATTGTGGCCAGCAACGTCATGGCGATTGCCGCCGGATGGACCTACAGCCTGTTTATCAAGAGCAACAGCAGCCTGTGGGCCATGGGTCACAACGGCTATGGCGAGTTGGGCGACGGCACTTACAACAACACCAACCGGCCCGAACAGATTGTGGCCAGCAATGTCACGGCGATTGCTGCCGGAAGCTTCCACAGCCTGTTTCTCAAGAGCGACGGCAGCCTGTGGGCCATGGGCGCCAACTGGAATGCCCAGTTGGGCGACGGCACTTACAACAACACCAACCGGCCCGAACAGATTGTGGCCGGCAATGTCACGGCGATTGCCGGCGGAAGCGACCACAGCCTGTTTCTCCAAAGCGACGGCAGCCTGTGGGCCATGGGCTACAACGAGTATGGCCAGTTGGGCGACGGCACTGACAACACCGCCGACTTGCCCGAGCAGATACTGGCAGCTAACAATCAAATTTCTGCCTTCTCTGGCCAGCTTTTGCCGACGGGCGACATGCGGTTGTCCTTTGTGGGCGCCGCCGATGCGCATTACGCGCTGGATCGTTGCTTCAACCTGGCGACGCTCAACTGGGTGCCGCAGTTGACCAATACCACCGGGGTGCTGGTGTTCACCAACACGCCCAATCCCGCCACCAACAATTTCTGGCGCATCCGCTCTGTGCCATAGCTTCAGCCACCTTTGCCTGAGTCAGCGACCTCCGGCAAAGCCGAAGGCTTGACGGAGGCAGAGCGGCTCGAAGACGCATCGCCCTTGGGGCGTCTGTTCGCACCATCGCGTTGAGAAGGCAACGATTCCCATCCCTCTCTCCCCGCGAGGCACGAGCGGGGAGAGAGCCGGAGAGAGGGGCTTCGCAAAAAATTCAGCGCCTCCTCACCCCGCCCCTCTCCTCCACTTTGCGGAGGAGAGGGAGTATCGCCTCGCGGCTTCCGCGCCAGTCACGTCAAAACCACACATTCCCGGAGCTGTCAAACCTCGGGGTCCTCCGGTAGAGCCGGAGGATTTCCTGTGGTTTAAAAACTCTGCTTCGCTTTGTCCCTGCCTGCGCATAAACTGTGCGTGTGAAGGCCGCCATCCTGCACGGCAGGGAAAAAATTCAAATTGAGGACGTCGCGCCACCCGCGCTCAACCCGGGCGAAGTCCGCATCCGCATCGAAGCCGCGCTTACCTGTGGCACGGATTTGAAGGTTTTCAAACGCGGTTATCACGCCAAAATGATCGTGCCCCCCGCCGCCTTCGGGCATGAATTCGCCGGAGTTATTTCGGAAGTGCCAGGCGTTGGAGTTCACGCTCTCGCCTCGGCGCAGCCTGGGTCAGCGTGTTCCCCGGACAAGCTCAAGCTTGAACTCCAACCATGGCGCGTCGGCGATTGTGTGGTCGCGGCGAATTCTGCGCCATGCGGCGGCTGTTTTCATTGCCGCGCCGCTCAGGAAAATCTTTGCGAAGACCTGTTGTTTCTCAACGGCGCCTACGCCGAATCCATCGTCGTTCCCGCGCGGCTCGTCCAAAAAAACCTTCTGCGCCTCAAGCCGGCAACCCATTTCCGCGACGCCGCGCTCGTCGAACCACTGGCCTGCGTCTTGCAAGGCGTCGAAGAAACGCAACTGCACGCCGGACAAAACGTGCTGGTCATCGGCGCCGGGCCGATTGGTTTGATGTTCGTCGCGCTGGCCAAATATCTCGGCTGCCACGTCACCGTCGCCGGCCGGCGCGCACCCCGATTGGAAGCCGCGCAACGGCTCGGCGCAAACCAGGTCGTGGACGTCGGCAACGGCAGCGGACTGGTCACCCGGGTTCGCGAAGCAACAAAAACACATTTTGACGCGGTGATTGAGGCCGTCGGCCACCCGGCGGTTTGGGAGGCCGCCGTGCACCTGGTGCGCAAGGGCGGCGCGGTGAATTTTTTTGGCGGCTGCCCGTCCGGCACCACCATCACGCTCGACACAACGCTCATCCATTATTCCAACCTCACCCTGCTCGCGAGTTTCCATCACACGCCGCGCACGATCCGGCGGGCGTTGGCATTCATCGAAACGGGCGTGATTCGCGCGTCGGATTTTGTGGATGGCGAATGTCCGCTGACGCAGTTGCCGGAATTGTTCAAATCAATGGCCGCGGGCAATCACGCCGTCAAAACGCTGATCAAGGTGCATGAATGACACCGCCGGCGAATGCCTGAACCATAATGACGAATGACGGATGGAATTTCGGCATTCGAACAGCATTCGGCATTCGGGCTTCGTTATTTTAGAAAAGCCTCCAGGTCCCGCTGCAATTTCTGCAGGTCGGGCAGGTTGACGTACATCATGTGGCCGGCGGTGAACTCGGCGTAGGTAATGTTTGTGCGGTAGGCGGCGTCGAGTTGCATGTGTTCGAGCGCGTAACGCATCGTGTCAATCGGGCAGACCAGGTCACACCGCCCGCCCAGCACGAGGATGCGCATGTAAGGATTTCGATTCATCGTGGAGGCGAGCTTTTCCCCGGCGTTGGCGTAATTATTGCGAACGCCATAATTCCACGGCTGCACGCCGGCCATGATTTCATAAGGCAAATCGTCCTCGAATTTCAATTCCCCGCGCACATAACTGTTCATCGCTGCGGAAAACGGCCCGAGCACCGCCGCACTGGACGGGTCAAAATCGGGTTGCGGCGCGGCGGGATTGTCGTCGCGTCCGGTGATGCGCGCGTCATAAGCGCCCAGAATCAGGCCCCGATCGTGCAGCAATTGCTTGCGGAACACGCCCTCGTCAATCCGCAGATGGTTGTCTTCGATGACTTGCGGCTTCAAACCGGTGAGCCGCGCAAGTTCGGCAACCACTTTTTCACTTTTGTCGGCGGGCAGCGATTTCCCTTGTTGCAAGGCGGAAGCGTATTCGCCCCTGGCAAATTCGCGCGCCTCGGTGAGAGCCTTGGACAAATCAGATTGTAACTCCGCCGGCAATTTCTGGTGGAACTGCGCTGCTGCCGTATAGGCGGGCAGATAGAGCGGATAGGGCACGTCATTGCCTGCATTGTTCCAGATGGTGGCAAAATCCAGAACGCCGGAGACCAGAACCAGACCGCTCAAATACATCCCGTAACGCGAGCGCAGGCGGTCGGCCAGCCCCGCCGCGCGAAAGACGCCGTAGCTTTCGCCGCAGAGATATTTCGGCGAGAGCCAGCGCTCGTGCCGCGTCGTCCAGAGCCGGATGAATTCGCCGACGGAATCGAGATCGGCGGAATCGCCGAAAAATTGGTCGGGCTTTTCGTCCTTCACCGGGCGGCTGAACCCGGTGGCGACCGGATCAATGAACACCAAATCGCTGCCGTCCAGAATGGAATACTCGTTGTCCACCAGGCCGAACGGCGGCGGCGGCAAGGTGCCGTCCTCGTTCATTTTCACGCGGCGCGGGCCGAGCGCGCCGAGATGCAGCCACACGGACGACGAACCGGGCCCGCCATTGAAACAAAACGTGACGGGCCTAGCGGCCGGGTTGGTCTGGCCGGTGCGCGTGTAAGCCACGTAAAAAACCGACGCGCGGGAAGTGCCGTTGGTGTTGAGAATGGGCAGCATTCCGGTTTCCGCAACGTAAGTCACGCGCCGCCCGGCGATGGCCACGGTGTTCGTCGTCAAGACCGGCTTGTGGGTGGCATCGGGAATCGTCGCGGCCTCGACTTTCGCGGCGGGCGGCTCATTGGTGCCCGCCGTCGCTTCGCTTTGGCGCGGCGAGCCGGCGAACAAATTGATCGAATTAATTTTGGGCGCATCGGCGGCACGCAGGCCAGCGGCGAAGGCCATGAGCAAAATCCAGTTGTATTTTTTCATTGGCAGTTCTTCGTTTGCTTCGGGGAAAATGCGCTTTCGTCCCCGTAAACGCAAGCGGTGTGTCGGGCAGGTTACGGTTTTGTGAATTGTGTGAAAATGTTAACAAGTTTTGCGGGAAGTGCTTGCCAGCGACAGCGATTCGTGAGAAAACGCTTTCATCAGGTAACCCTGACCGGTTTGCGCGCAAGACGCAGGACAATCCTGATCTTGCCGGCAGCATGAGCCAGTTTATGTTTGAAAGCAGCAAAACGGTTCGCAAGAGCAACTTTGCGGGTTTTTATTTCCAGCAAACCCGGCGGGCTTTCACGCTGATCGAACTGCTGGTCGTCATTGCCATCATCGCCATTCTTGCCGCGCTGCTTCTGCCGGTGCTGGCCATGGCCAAAGACAAGGCCAAACAGGTCAGTTGCGTTTCCAACCTGCGGCAGTGGGGACTCGCCCTCCCAATGTATGCCGCTGATTGCAATGACGGCATTCCGCACGATGGGATGCCAATGAATGCGGCTCCACCCCCCTTCAATCATCCCTCTTATTCCGCTGGAGATTCGATGCAGCCAAATGCCTGGTTCAATCTGCTGCCGCCTTTGGTGGCGGAAAAGCCTCTCTATGCCTACACGACCAACGTGCTCTCCGCCCCTGTCAACGACGCAAGACATAATTCACAAATTCTCCCCTTCCCCGGCGGCTTGGGCAAAATCTACCATTGCACGGCTGCACGGATGACAGGCAATGACTTTGATCAAATAGACGCGGATTTTCCGGCGCCGCACGGTGCGGACGGATTTTTCAGTTACGACATGAACATTGATCTCAAGCATAACGCGGCCAGTTATAGCGCTAACTATCCCTATCCCCAAATGCCCAAGATAACCCAGATAAAAAGGCCACTAGAGACAGTTTTTATGTTCGACTGCCTCTTTAGCCCGAACGCTGAAGGCGGCAACAGTTACAATTCCGTCAATCCAGCCAACCGCTGGCGAAGTTTTGCTTCCCGGCATAACAAAGGCGGCAATATCATTTTTATCGAAGGCCATATTGAATATTACAAGACCAGTGTGGTTAAAGCCGGTGGAAATAGTAGTTCTGATCCCGGCGGTGGCACCGCGCAGGAATGGCCTGGGGCGCCTTTGATTTGGAATCCGCCTTGGCGCGATCGCTATCCCTAAAACCATTTGAAATCTGTTTAACCGAAACCAAACCACCTGAAATGAACCCTCAACCCGAATACCGTATTATGAACCTAAAACGTCTGTTACCTTGTCTCGCCGCCATGCTCCTAGCATCACCCCTCGCCTTTGGGGATACGATTGCCAAATGGACCTTTGAAACCAGCCAGCCGGCCGGAACCCCCGGCGCTGGAATTTGGCTCACGAATATTGTCGCCGAAACTCCCACCGGCATAGCCTCTAGTTTGCATGCCAGTGCTGCGACTAACAGTTCTCCGGCTGGCAATGGGTCGTCGCACTCTTTTAGCGCCAATACTTGGGCCGTCGGAGATTTTTTTCAGTTTGTTGTCCGCACCGTCGGTTTTCAAAATGTCAACGTCGCTTATGATCAAATCAGCAGCGCCACCGGGCCGGGAATATTTGCTTTTCAGTATAGCACGAATGGCTCCACCTTTACTCAATTTGGCAGCACTTACATCGTGAGCAACAACCCTTTCTGGAGTGCCGGTTCCTACAACGCCTTTTGGACCCACTCCGTTGATTTAAGCTCCAAAACCGAATTGAACAATGCCCCCAATGTTTATTTCCGCATCGTGGCCGTCACCAATATATCTTCGGCTGCCGCGACCAACACGCCTCAGGGCACCAACACCATTTCACCCACCGGAACGGACCGCATAGACAATTTTCTTGTTTCCGCCTCAACCATCCCGGGTTTCCCTTCCATCCTCACCCAACCGCAGACCAACACGAGTTACTGGGGTGATACGGTTTATTTAGACGTGACTGCGACGGGGACCGCCCCGCTTGGTTACCAGTGGTATTACCCCAACCTGAGTTCGCCTTTGAGTGACGGGAGCAGCGGCTATGGGGCGGGTACCATTGCCGGTTCGGCCAGCAATTTGCTGGTTTTGGCTTATGTGAACGCCAACCAGGCCGGGAATTATCAAGTGGTCGTCAGCAATTCCCTCGGCTATGTCACCAGCCAGGTCGCCCGTCTGACGGTGAATGTCCGCACGCCCATTGTCACCAACATCGCCTATTTGCGGAACTTGCAGAACCGCACCAACTGGCTGCCCAGCGACACGACGAACCACTACAGCGTCACCGGCGTGGTAACGACGCCCTTCAACCTGTCGGGCTCGACTAGTACGGAATTTTTCATGCAAGACGGCGCGTCGGGCATTTGTGTTTTCTTGGGCGGCGATGCCGGCGCCTCCCTGCCCAACCAAGGCGACCTGGTGCGCGTGATCGGACCGGTCGCCAATTACGACGGATTGTTGGAATTTAATCTCAGCGCCAGCAACCCCTCGCATTCCATATCTTTCATCAGTGGCAGCCACCCGTTGCCGGCGCCCAAGTTGTTCGATATCAACAATTATGCAAATATTCCGTATATGGAAACAAACATTGAGGGTTCGCTGGTCGTTATATCCAACGTATTCCTTCAGCAAGCAACACCTACATTCGTCGCCGGCAGCAACATCAATATGACCAACGGATATCGCAAGTATCTCTCGCTCTACATCAACGGCGGACTCGGGGCCAGTGATGTCCCCGGCCAACCCATTCCGGCAATCGCCGCCTCCATCGGCGGGGTGATGAGCCAGTTCACAACCGGGGTCCCGGCCACGAGTGGTTATGAGCTGGATATTCTCCAGATAGCCGACCTCACGTCCACCACCAATATACCTCCCATGGGGCTGTTTATTCAGGGGGCGGGCACCAACGTTCTGGTGTCATGGTGGGCCGTTGCTCCATTCACGCTCCAGGCCGCGCCCACCGTGAATGGGACTTACACCAACTTTGTCACTGGTACAAACACTCCGGTCACCAACAGTATTACCAGCCCGGCCAAGTTCTTCCGTCTCAAGCAAAATTAGGCGGTTTTCATCGGCTGAATATTCAAGGGCGGCTTCGGCCGCCCTTTTTATTTGAAACAGGCCTGATTGACAATTGATGCAACAGGTAGGGTCGCATCGCCGAGGCGACCGAAGCGGACGCGCGGGCCGCGCATCCCTACCAACGTAAGAAATGTGCCGAATGTCTCCGCGAATTGGTATTACAGTTTGCTTTTGCACTGTAGCGGCGGTCTGCCCCGAAAGCTTTCGGGGTTTGCGACCGCCGCCAATTGATTGAAGCGACGCTTATCGAGCGCCGCTACAGAAGATGCGAAATAGTGCAATTACAGGCTGAAACCGGGATTATTCCCCGATGATTTTTACGAGCACGCGCTTGCGACGGCGTCCGTCGAATTCACCGTAGAAAATCTGTTCCCACGGGCCGAGATCCAGCCTGCCCTTCGTGATGGCCACGACGACTTCGCGGCCCATGACCTGGCGTTTCATGTGCGCGTCCGCGTTGTCCTCGCCGGTGCGGTTGTGCTGGTATTGCGAGGTCGGCTCGTGCGGCGCGAGTTTTTCCAGCCACACATCGTAATCGTGGATCAAACCGTCCTCGGCGTCGTTGATATAGACGCTGGCGGTGATGTGCATGGCGTTGACGAGGCAAAGCCCCTCCTGCACGCCGCTCTTGCGGACAAGCTGCCTGACCGTGTCCGTGATGTTGACGTAATCGCGCCGATGCGGTGTCTCAAACCAGAGATGTTCGGTCAAACTTTTCATCCGCCGCCTCCCGGCCTCAAACTGCGGCCGCCACCAGGTCGCCCACCTGCGAGGTGCTGTAGCCCATCTTGCCGGCCGCCAGGCTTTTGATTTTCTCCCGCACAATTTTTATCACGGCTGTTTCGATGGCTTTTGCGGCTTGGTGTTCGCCGAGGAAGTCCAGCATCATCTGCCCGGCACAAATGGCCGCCAGCGGATTAATGACACCTTTGCCCGTGTATTTAGGCGCGCTACCGCCGATCGGCTCGAACATGCTCGAGCCCCTGGGATTGATGTTGCCGCCGGCGGCAATGCCCATGCCGCCCTGAATCATCGCCCCCAGGTCGGTGATGATGTCGCCAAACATGTTGTCGGTGACAATCACGTCGAACCATTCCGGGTTTTTCACAAACCACATGCAGGTGGCGTCCACGTGGGCGTAATCGCGTTTGATGTCGGGGAAATCCTTCTGGCCGATTTCGTGGAACGCGCGCTCCCACAAATCGAACGCGTAGGTGAGCACGTTGGTCTTGCCACAGAGCGTGAGCTTTTTGGCCCGGTTCCGCTGGCGGCAGAACTCGAAGGCAAACCGCAGACAGCGTTCAACGCCACGCCGGGTGTTGACGCTTTCTTGTACGGCGATTTCGTTGGGCGTGCCCTTGAAGACAAAACCGCCCGCGCCCGTGTAGAGGCCTTCGTTGTTCTCGCGGACGACGACGAAATCAATGTGCTCCGGTTTCTTGTCCTTCAACGGGCAGAACCGCTCGTCGTAGAGTTTCACCGGGCGAAGATTGATGTATTGCTCCAGCTCGAAACGCGTGCGGAGCAGGATGCCCTTCTCCAGGATGCCCGGCTTCACGTCCGGATGGCCGATGGCGCCGAGCAGAATGGCGGGAAATTTCCGCAACTCGGCGAGCACGCTGTCCGGCAGTACCTCACCCGTTTTCAAATAGCGCTCCCCGCCGATGTCGTAAGGCGTGTAGTTGAGCTTGAGCTTGAATTTTTTCGCGGCAGCATCCAGCACCTTGACGGCTTCGCGGACCACTTCCGGCCCGGTCCCGTCGCCGCTGATGACGGCTATGTCATAAGTTTTCATGTGTTTTCGCTTCGCCCTCGAAAGTTTCCGGGGCGGGAACGGTGATGCTAATGTTTCCGCGCCGGCTCGCAACGGAAATATGACTGTTGTTTCTGCGCTCGACATTCGGCACTCGAAATTTGAAATTCCGTCTGATGATTTTGCCCTACAAAGTCGCCACGCTGCTGTATTGCTTCAACGAGCGCGATGAAGTGCTGTTGCTCGAACGCGCGCAGGAGCCGAACCGCGGCTTGTGGAGCCCGTGCGGCGGGAAATTGAAAATGGACAGCGGCGAATCGCCCTACGCCTGCGCCTGCCGCGAAGCGCATGAGGAAATCGGGCTGCCGCTGCGCCCCGAAGATTTGCATCTGACCGGCCTGGTCAGCGAGCACGGGTACCAGGGCCGGACGCATTGGCTCATGTTTTTGTTCGAGGTCAAGCCGCGCCTGAAATCACTGCCGCCCCACCACACCGAAGGCCGCTTTCAATTCTTCACCCGCGCCGCGCTGGCTGGCCTGAGGCTGCCGCAGACCGACCGGGAACAAATCTGGCCCTGGTTCTGGCGGCATCGCGGCGGATTTTTCGCGGCGCACTGCCATTGCCATCCCGACGGGCGCAACGACTGGACACTGGAGGAGTCCATCTTAACCCCAAATCCGAAATCCGAAATCCGAAATCCGAAATTGCATGGACGAGCCCATCATTGATTTGCACAGCGACGATTATTTCATGCGCGAGGCCTTGCGGCAGGCGGCCCGCGCCGATGAAGCCGGCGAAGTGCCCGTCGGCGCGGTCATCGTCCGCGAGGGCCGAATCATCGCACGGGCATTCAATCAGGTGGAACAGCTCAAGGACGCCACGGCGCACGCCGAAATGCTCGCGCTCACGCAGGCCGAGGAAACCGTCGGCGACTGGCGGTTGACGGATTGCACGCTTTACGTGACCAAGGAGCCCTGCCCGATGTGCGCGGGCGCGATGGTACACGCCCGGCTGGCGCGCGTGGTGTTCGGCGTGAGCGACCCCAAAGGCGGCGCGGCCGGCGGGGCGATGAACCTGCTGCAATTCCCCATGCTGAACCACCGTTGCGAAATCACGGGCGGCATCCGGGAGGCGGATTGCCGGGGGTTGTTGCAAATTTTTTTCGCCCGGCAGCGGCTTTCGGAAAAGTCAGAAAAGAAAAACGGCAACGATGATCCCGACAGATCCGACCGCAACCCTTGATTTGATCCGTTCAGAAGGAACTCACCGGTTCAAACAAAACAAGGCACCCTTGCGGATGCCTTGCTGTTGTGTGAAACCGTAAAATTCAGATTACGTTTAATGTGCTCCTTGCGGGAAATTATACCACGGCGACGAGCTGGACGCGCCGTTGGTGGCGTTGGCCAACATCGTCTGCAACGCGGTAACAGTTGGCTGCTCGGCGTGGCCATCAGCCATTCCGAGGTTGCCAACTCTCAAATGCAGATCACCGTAACTCCACGCCCAAAATACTGTAGTGCTCCCAATCCATTGCACGCCGGTTTTGTTGGTGTTATTGTTTACGGGAATATTTGGGGAACCAACTGTTCCAATATTCCGGTCGCCATCCAGAATCATCTGCGGATAGGCTTCCTCCGCATCGCCACAGACAAAGTAGCTCATGTTTTCATCATTGTGGGTCAAAGAGGGAAAGTTGGTCGTGGCTTTCCGAGCGCCGTCGGACGGGCAATACAAAACCTTGGGTGTGCTCAATTCATTGGACATGCAAACAAAAACGTTGGTTAGGCCAAACCCGGCCGGGCACTGGGCAGCGGCATTTCCTGTGCAGTAAATATTCTCCTGGGCGCCGCCGTTAGCCGTGCTGACGGCCATGGGATACTTGTCCCTGTTGTCACCTTCCCAGATACGGAAGGCAATGCCCATTTGTTTGACGTTGCTGACGCAATTGATGCGTTGCGCCTTGCGCTTGGCCGCGGCGAGCGCCGGCAGCAATAGAGCCGCAAGGATGGCGATGATGGCGATCACGACGAGCAACTCGATCAGTGTGAAAGCCTTTTTCTGTTTCAGAATTCTTTTCATACGTTCAATGAGGTTTTTCGGTTTTTGTTCGTTGGGTGACGGTTCGTCGAATTCCGTAAATCAATCGCACGCACCGTCAACTTCAATCTGAAAGACGTTTCAGCAAGGCCGATGCCAACCGGTTTTCCCCGCTAAATGCCAATGAAAATCGCCCGAGGGCCTTTCAGCGACGGCACAATGCGTGAAATTTTCACGCATCGCGCGTGGAATTCACGCGCCAAGCCGCCCTTGGGCCAATCAAAATCTCATTTACAGCGCCGCGCGCATCGCAAACACTGCCCGACCCTATGGCCGAGCCGAAAGAAAACGCGTTGATGGAAAAAATCGTGTCGCTGTGCAAGCGGCGCGGGTTCATTTACCAGTCCTCTGAAATTTACGGTGGCATCAATGGATTTTGGGACTACGGCCCGCTCGGCGCCGAACTCAAGCGCAACGTGAAGGAGCTCTGGTGGAACACCATGACCCGCCAGCGCGACGACGTGGTCGGCCTCGAAGCCACCATCATCATGCACCCGCAGATATGGAAGGCGTCGGGACATGTGGATACGTTCAACGACCCGATGATTGATTGCAAAACGTGCAAAGGCCGTTTCCGCGCCGATCAGACCAATGAAACCCCCTGTCCGCAAAAGCCCAGCAAGATGGTTTCTGAATGCCACGGCGAGAAAACCGCGCCGCGGGCGTTCAACCTGATGTTCCAAACCCACGTTGGCCCGGTGCGGGATGAATCGGCGATTGCCTACCTCCGCCCCGAAACCGCGCAGGCCATCTTCGCGCAGTTCAAAAATGTGCTGGAAACGTCACGACAGAAAGTTCCGTTCGGTATCGCACAGGTGGGCAAGGCATTCCGCAACGAAGTCACCCCGCGCAATTACACTTTCCGCTCGCGCGAGTTTGAGCAGATGGAACTGGAATTTTTCATCAAGCCCGACGAAGTTGTCGAAGCCATCAAAGGCCGCGTGACGCCCGGCGCAGAACTCGACACTCGACACTCGACACTCGACACTTCTGCTTGGGGCTGGGAAGCGTGGCACAAATACTGGGTTGAAGAACGCATCGCGTTTTACGAAGGCATCGGCCTGCCGCGCACGACGCTCGAAGAGTATTGGCAGAAGCCGGAGGAACTCGCGCATTACGCAAAGGTGTGCGTGGACATCATGTTCAAGTTTCCCTTTGGCGCACAGGAATTGGAAGGCGTCGCCGCCCGCAGCGATTTCGATTTGAGCCAGCACGAGCGTTTCTCCGGCAAACCGATGGGCGTGTTTGACGAGGAGCTCCGCGCCGCCTGGGGCAAGTTGCCGAAGGGGAAACAGGATGAACTCTGGCAGCGCTATTACGAGAACCGGAAAAAATATCTCGTCAAAATGGGCGTTGCGGAAGGACCGGCCTCAAAGAACGCCACCGAAGACGCCAATGGTCTCGCCAAAGGCCAATATATTCCGCATGTCATTGAACCGTCCGCGGGTGTGGATCGTCTAATTCTTGCTTTGATTGCCAACGCCTACAGCGAAGTCACCGAGACTGACGACAAAGGGAAAACCGAAACGCGCGTGATTTTGAAATTTCATCCGCGCGTCGCGCCGGTCAAGGCCGGCGTGATGCCTTTGCTGAAAAACAAACCGGAGCTCGTGAAGAAAGCGGGGGAAGTTCGTGACCTGTTGCGTCCATGGATGAATGTGTTTTACGACGATGCCGGTTCGATCGGCCGCCGTTACGCGCGGCAGGACGAGGCCGGCACGCCGTTCTGCGTGACGATTGATTTCGACACGCTCGGCGAGAAACCGGAGTTGAAGGACACCGTGACGGTGCGTTACCGCAACGACGGCAAACAGGAGCGTTTGCCGGTCGGCGAATTGTTAAACTGGTTGCTCCCGAAAATCCGCTGATGACTGAGAACGCACAAACTCCGACAACTCCGAAGAAGCGTGCGCCGATGCTGTATTTCATCGTTGCGATCAAGTTAATCAAAGGCGCCGCGCTGGTGTTGCTGGCGCTGGGCGTCTTTACGCTGGCGAACAAGGATTTGTCGGACGTGTTCGACCAATTTCTGCGGTGGGTCCATCTCGACCCGGAACGAAGTTTTTTCCAGGGCATTGGCGATTGGCTGGACACCATCACGCCGGCCAACGTGCGCGAGGTGGCGTCGGGCACGTTTCTCTGCGGATTATTTCTGATGGTTCTGGGCTTGGGGCTGGCATTTCGGGCAAAGTGGGCAATCTGGCTGGCGATTGGTGAATCAGCCTTTTTCATCCCGATTGAAATTTTTGAATTGGTGCGCCATCGCCGGCCGGAAGCCTTGGGCCAACTCCGACCGGAACTGTTTCCTCATCCCAAAATTGGACTGGCAATTGTGCTGGCATTGAACGTGGCCATCGTCTGGTATCTGTTCGCCAACCGGAGCTGGTTGTTCCGGCATCATCATTAAATTTCCCCCGCGTGACCACGCGAATGGCTTGCGACCGGCGCCATGATAAATTTGCTGTGACCGTCCGACCAAAGCCCATATTATTTGATTGTGACAATTACCGAAGCGATTCAATTGCTGGAAAAATTCCGCGCGGGCGGAGTGAGCCGCGGCCAGGTTTTGCGCGCGTTTCAAGCCGCGCCCGTCGCCGACCTCGGTTTCGCGCAGGTGGACACGCACCGCGCGCTCCGCAAAGGTTTTCCCGAAGTCATTTTCGGCGGCGGCAAAACGCCGGAACAAGTCGTCAAAATAGCCGCGAAAATTCTGGCGTCCGATTCGCGTGTTCTCATCACGCGCATCACCGACGCGCATGCCCGCGCGTTGCGCAAAAAATTCAAGCGCGCCGTTCACCACCAATTGGCCGGTTGCGTGACCGTTGAAAAATCACCGCTGCCCAAACGTCCCGGAACCGTCGGGGTCATTTGCGCCGGCACCAGTGATTTGCCCGTGGCGGAGGAGGCGGCGGTAACGGCGGAAATCATGGGCAACCGGGTCGAGCGGATTTACGATGTCGGCGTGGCCGGTTTGCATCGCTTGTTGGCGAAATCGGAAAACATCCAGCGTGCAAACGTGCTCATCGTCGTCGCCGGCATGGAAGGCGCGCTGCCGAGCGTTGTCGCCGGTTTGGTTTCCAAACCGGTCATCGCCGTGCCGACCAGCATCGGTTACGGCGCGAGCTTCGGCGGCATCGCGGCGTTGCTCGGCATGTTGAACAGTTGCGGCTGTGGTGTGACCGTGGTGAACATTGACAACGGTTTCGGAGCCGGATTTGCCGCCAGCCAGATCAATGCGTTGGCAGAAAAATGAAAACGCTTTATCTTGATATTTTTAGCGGCATCAGCGGCGACATGTTCATCGGCGCGCTGATTGACCTCGGCGCGGATGCGCGCAAACTTGAGCGCGAGTTGAAGAAGTTGAAACTCGGCGGCTATCATCTTCACATCGCGCGCAAACAAAAATCCGGCATCGCCGGCGTGAAGTTTGATGTCCATCTGGCCGACGCCCAGGAACATCATGACCACGCCGAGAACCGGACGTTTGAGGAAATCAAAAAACTCATCGGGCGCAGCAAATTGTCGGCGTGGGTGAAGAAAAAATCCGGCGCCGTGTTTCAACGCATCGCGGAGGCCGAAGGCAAAATCCACGGCGTGCCGCCGGCGCAGGTCCATTTCCACGAAGTTGGCGCGGTGGATTCCATCGTGGACATTGTGGGCGCGTGCATTGCGCTGGAAATGCTCGGCCGGCCCCGCGTGCTGGCCGCGCCGGTGATTGAAGGCACGGGCTGGGTGGACTGCGCGCACGGACGTTTTCCTGTTCCCGCCCCGGCGACGCTGGCCATCCTGGGCGCGCGCGGCATCGGCATGACGCAATGCGACGAACCGCACGAACTGGTCACGCCCACCGGCGCCGCTCTGCTGGCGGAGTTCGTCGAATATTTTGGCCCGATGCAAAATCTGGTTGCGGGAAAAATCGGTTTCGGACTCGGCACGCGCGACCACCAAACGCGGCCCAACGTTCTCCGGGCGGTGTTCGGTAAGAGTGACAAGTGTCAAGTGACAGGTGGCACGAAGCCGGGTGGCACGGCTGTTTCCAGTCACCCGTCACCCGTCACCCGTCACCCGCCTGATTGGGAAACGGACCGCGTGACCGTGCTCGAAACGAATCTCGACGACGTGAGCGGGGAAATTCTCGGTCACTTTGTCGAAACGGCATTGGCCGCGGGAGCGCTCGACGTTTTCCACACACCGATCCAGATGAAGAAAAACCGGCCCGGAGTGTTGCTCACGGTTTTGTGCGCTGAAACCGACGCGGAAAAGTTCAGTGAAATGATTTTGCGGGAAACGAGTGCGTTTGGAGTGCGGCGGACGATGGCGGAACGGCGCAAATTGCGGCGCGAATTCATCCAGGCTAAAACGCCATGGGGCGGGATTACCGTGAAAATCGGCCGGCTCAACGGAAAGGTGGTCCAGGCCGCGCCGGAGTTTGAATCGTGCAAAAAACTGGCGGAGCAAAAGAAAGTTCCGTTGAGACAAATCTACAACGCGGCGATAAAGGCAACCATACAGCAGCAGAAATGAAAACGGCGATTTGCATCGTCATGGGTGGAGCGATCCTGCTGACATCTGGTTGCACGAAGATCACAATCCCGGTATTCGTGCCGCCAAAATCGCAAGCCGATCTTCCCAATAATAAACCGCAATTAATCCGGCAGGAACTTCTCGATCCAAACTTGGTTGTGCTCGTTGGAAAGGCCATTGGCTTGTCTGATGGAACTATTGCCGGTTTCAGAGTCGTGCAAGGTCAAAACAGTAATGATGTCGAATTAGAACACGTTGGCATCTTGCACGGAGCAACCGTGATTATGTCACACCAACTGGAAGCTTATGTAATGGGGCGGGAACAAGGTCACACCAAGGAATTCATATTGTCCTCATTCACCAACCGGACAAACGTTTCAGCCATTTCTGACCCCGACCTTTGTGTTCTCTTGCAAAACGAACCGGCAATCCCAGCGTCGTGGTTGAAAAGGTCACAAACCGGAACGTTTACCAATAAAGCCGGTCAAACAGCCTGGCGCAAGACCACGTACCTCAAGGAGAATGGCGTGACCAGGACAAATGAAACGGTCCACATCCCGAAGATGGACGAAGTATGCCGATGGACATCCTACACACTCACGGATGGCGATGTTGCGTGGCGTTACGTTATAACCTTCAATGCGGATGCCAGTCTTAGGGATATTAATTGCGAGAGAATGGACGCCAAAGAGCTTGATCCGAAATATGCGGATATCATCAAAGCCGTGGAGGTCGAAGTGGAAGCAGAGATGGAAAAGCAGTGTATTCGTGGAAGGTTCGGTTCGGTCCACACCTTTTGGCGTCTTAAAAAGGAAAAGTTGAAAGCCAGAGGAATCGAATGGCTGTCTCCTTCCGAATTGAATCGAAACGTGAGCTATGACTGAGCGATTTCATATTGGTTTTGGGGCTAATGGTGTTTACGCAGCCTCTGGCCGACCGGCCCAAAACCGGCGTTCCAAGCAAGGTTAATGTCAGTTTTGCCGCCGATTATTTGCTTGCACATTCAACCAGAAAGGCTTATTGGTATATCAGATTTTGAACTGGCCGTGCCAGTTTGCTTGATGCGAAAAACTACAGTTATGCCACAACCGACGAGGGTGTCTTGAGCCGCCCTTATTCCCCACGTACTTTTTCTCCTGCTTCGTTTGTCCGGGTCAACGGCAAAATCCGCGCCCGCGAAGTCCGGGTCATCGGAGTTGACGGCAAACAACTCGGCGTCATCTCGTTGAACGACGCGATCAATCTCGCGCGGCAGCACGGGGTTGACCTCGTCGAGATCGCCGCCACCGCCACGCCGCCGGTCTGCCGGCTCGTGGATTTCGGCAAATACCGTTACGAACAGGCCAAGAAGGAAAAGGATTCCAAGAAGCACCAGCACGCCTCGACGGTGAAGGAAGTGCAATTAAGCCCGCGCATTGACCCGCACGACCTCGGCATCAAGGTCACGCACGCGGTGGATTTTCTCTGCGAGGACATGAAAGTGAAGGTCGCGCTCAAATTCCGCGGCCGCGAAATGGCGCACACGGAAGTCGGCTTCCAAGTCATCGACAAATTTCTGGCTGAGATCGCGCTTTACGGCCAACCCGATTTTCCGCCGAAACTCATCGGGCGCGGCATCAATGTGATGGTCAGCCCGCTGCCGCGCAACAAGCGCGCCAAAAATCCGCATCAAACCGAAGTCAGCCCGGCGCCGTCTTCGGACAATCATCAACCATCCCGTTCCGCCCCCTCGAAAAATAAAGTGCCCGTTTCGGACGAACCGCAGTCCGGCGGATTGAACAATCCGTTCGCCAAACTGGAAGTGAAGTGATTTTGCGGCACAGGTTCCCAGCCCGTGATTTGGTTTAATTTCCGACAGGCTGGAAACCTGCACCACCGTTCCAATCTGTGTCGTGTGAATTCAGAGCTGAACTGGGCACATCGATTATAAACGGTTTACAGAAGCTAAATTCGCCAGTTTTGGTAACTATTTTGAACCAAGTTTTGCCGCGACTGGAAATCTTTTCTTTTTCTGTTCAGTTCAAAACTGCAATTAGCAAACCCGGCCGCCTAAACTTGGCTGGTCCGAGCCACTCTCGTTTATCCACTTGGAACAGTAGCACACGCAATCACGGCGTTTGACTTGACGGAACCCCCCTAAGAATTGTGGAGTTGTCGCTGTTAACCACATAGACATTGCCCGCGCCATCCACTGCCACGCCAGCAGGATAGCCAAACCGTGCCATGCTCCCCGTTCCATCGGCATTTCCATTGCTGCCAACCTTTCCGGCCACGGTCGTCACAACCCCCTCCGGAGTTATCCTCCGGATCGTGCGATTGCCTGTATCCGCCACATAGACGTTGCCCGCGCTATCCACTGCCAAGCAGTGAGGTCCCCAAAACCGTGCAGCATTTCCGGTCCCGTCGGCACTGCCAACATTAGCTAGTGAAGCTGGTCCAGTCAGTCCGGTCTGTCCCGCCAGCGTGCTCACAACACCCGCTGGCGTCACTTTGCGGATTGTGTGGTTCAATGAGTCCGCTACGTAAATGGTGCCATCCTTGTCCACTACAACGCCCCAAGGATAATTGAACCGCGCCTCGCTGCCGGTGGCATCCCTGCTACCACCCACAGGCCACCCATATTCAGATATCGAGGCGATTCCAGCCAAGGTCGTCACAACCCCCATTGGTGTCACTTTGCGGATTGTGTGGTTTTGTGTGTCTGTCACAAAGACGTTGCCCACGCCATCCACCGCAACGCCGCTGGGGCCCCCATCCTTACTGCCGAACCGGGCGGCGCTCCCAATACCGTCCGTGCCACCAAAATTTCCCGCCAACCCGGCTAGTGTAGTTACCACTCCCTCCGGTGTCACTTTGCGGATTGTATCATTGCCTTCGTCCGCCACATACACGTTGCCTGAGCTGTCCACGGTCACGTCGAAAGGATCCGTAAACCGTGCTTTACTCCCTGTCCCATCTACGCTTCCGCGCTGTCCTGCCAGCCCTGCCAGTGTGGTCACCACACCTTGGGGTGTCATTTTCCGAATCGTGTCGTTGCCTGTGTCCGCCACATAGACGTTACCCGCCTTGTCCACTGCCGCGCCGCCAGGATATCGAAACCTCGCGAAGCTTCCCGCCCCGTCCGCACTGCCAGTTCCGCCGGCTGATCCGGCCAGCGTCGTCACTACTCCCTCTGGCGTCACTTTCCGAATCGCATGGTTGCCTGTGTCCGCCACAAAAATATTTCCATTTTTGTCGACCGCCACGCCAGAGGGGCCAAAAGACGGAACGTTGCCAAACCGCGCCACACTACCCTTCCCATCCACAAAGCCGAGACTGCCCGCCAATCCGGCTAACGTCGTCACCATGCCCTTCGGTGTCACCTTCCGTATCGTATGATTGTTAAAGTCCGCCACATACACGTTGCCCGATTTGTCAACCGCCACGCCTTCTGGATCATAAAACCGCGCGACGTTGGCCGGTCCATCGTTGCTACCCTGGCTGCCAGCAACTCCTGCCAGTGTCGTCACCACTCCGGTCGGAGTCACCTTCCGAATGGTTTGGTTGGCTTTGTCCGCCACATAAATGTTCCCGGCACCGTCCACCGCAACGCTGGACGGACCACCAAACATGCTGCCGAACCGGGCGGCGCTTCCCTTCCCGTCCTTGGAACCTGAAACGTTCACTAATCCGGCCAGCGTCGTCACCACACCATCCGGAGTTATTTTCCGGATCGTGCAACTGATTGTATCCGCCACGTAGATGTTGCCGGCGCGGTCCACGGCAACGCCTTGAGGGCCATTAAACCGTGCCTCACTCCCTTTGCCGTCCACGCTGCCAAGATTACCCGCCATTCCGGCCAACGTTGTGACTGCTCCCGCAGGCGTCACTTTGCGAATCGTTTCGTTGAGTGAGTCCGCCACATAGACATTGCCCGCGTTATCCACTGCCACGCCTTCAGGATAACAAAATCGCGCCATGCTTCCCGCACCGTCCGCACTGCCCTTGCTGCCCGCCAACCCGGCCAGCGTCGTTACCTCTCCTGCCGACGTCACTTTCCGAATTGTATTGTTGCCTGTGTCCGCCACATAGACGTTACCCGCACTATCGACCGCCACGCTGTAAGGTTCGGCAAATCGTGCAGCACTCCCCATCCCGTCTGCGCTGCCTGCCCCTCCAACTCCTCCGGCGATTGTCGTGAAGGTATAAGGTGTATAAACCGATTGGGCGGAAGCTCGAATGCCCGTCAAGGCCTGCCCTATTATTGTTACGGCCAGTAGAAAGGTAGATGTTTTCAAATCTTAATTCTCCAGTTTGTTTTTTCTGAATCAATTTTGGTGGTAATTCAATTTGATCGCCCCGTCTACAAGTATTTTCCCAATCATTGAGTGCTAAGCAAATGTTCCACCAAACATTCTACAGGTTCAGTTCAAAACCACAATTCGCGAGGTCAAAACGGCCAAACTCCGGTCAAATTTGAACTCACATACCGTTCCAGCCGCGCACCAGTTCCGGGAACCGGCAATTCTCGCAGACCGCGTTTGAGTGCTCGCAAAAGTCGCGGGTGATCTGGATCAATCCCTGCTGCGCCGCAGCGCTGCGCAAGGCGCGGCTTCGCCCGACCCCCAACAAGCGCTGGCGCGCCAATCTCAAAATGGAATTGTCCTCCGCCGGCGGCCAGGCAGCATAGCGACATTCGATGATGCGCTGGAGCCTTCCATTTTTACCCTCAACGGCGCGCGTCCAAAGCCACGGCAGAATCACGTTCATTGCCAGGTCCGTCACCCGCGCGTCGCCCAGCAGCGGTTGCGGCTTTTTCAGCCGCGCCGAGCGGAACGTCCAGTGCCACGACCAGAATTCGTCGCGTTCCACTTCAAGAATTTTCCGCAGCGAATAAACTAATTGGGTAGGGCTGATCCCGCATTGCGGGACCAGGCCGCGCGGCAGCGCGGCCCTACCACCTGAAATATCCGAGGCACACCAGCGTTCGAGTATTGATACTAGGTTTCCGGACGCCAGCCAGTGCGCCGCCAGCGCGAGCCGGCGTTGCGGATGATTGGCCGGACGCAATCCGTGAAATTTCCAGACGGCGCGCGGTAGAATGCAATCGCTGAACGCATCGCGTTCCCGCCACCAGCAATCCCAAACGCGACGCAGATAACCATCGCTGGCCGCCTGCGCCCGGGTCAGTTCCGCCGGCAGCAAACCGCTGATGCCGAGCAGCCGGGCTTGAAGTGCGAAAGCCGTGTCCGCACCGGGCGTCCAGCGCAAACGTGATTCGGCGAGATTTTGCATCGGCCAAAGGTTGTATTTATAGCCGAGCGCGCGGAACAAGCCTTCCCACAGCGCCTGCTCCCAGCCGGCGTGGCGGGCGCGGGCGCGAAATTGTCCGGCTTTGGCTTGAAAACGAACGCGGGCGGCGGAGTCCAAAATTTTGCCTTGTCGTGTTTCATCCAATTCGCGCAACACCACGCAACATTGGCCGCGCAAATTTTCGGGCAGGATGCGCGGTGAATCATTTTCCAGCCACAATCCGAGTTCGGCGAGGGGCGCATCCAGCGAATGGCTCAACGGTAAAACTGGAGGCGTATTTGGCATTGGCCGCGCGTCGTCCCAAACGACGTGAAGCAGGACATTTTTAAAGTTCGGGTTGCGGTCGTGACCATGGGCGCGCCAGCCGCCGACGCGCAGGTCAATTTCCACGTCGCCGGAACGCGGCGAGGCGTCGCCAATCTGAATGACCGCGCCGCGAAAATCCGGCCCGCCTTCGACGCTCGCAAAGCCGGGATGCAAAACACGAACGGATTTTCCATCGGCAGTTTGGAGCCGGTCGCGCTGCAACCGCTGGTGGTGCCAGATGGCCTGGAGCAGGCGTTCCGGTGGAGGATCATTTTCGTCGCGCAGGATATTCGCCGCGCCAAAGCGCAGGCGCCAATCGGCGTAAAAATTTTCAGGCGGCGGAGACACGGCGGATTGCTTTTGCGCCTGCGGTTGAGCAAAGTCAAGCCGGCACGCATAATTTTGAACGCAGCCAGCGGCGGTTTTGCCCGTTTATGGAAACCGGCCATGTTCTTGCCGCAGAATTTATTGGCCGGAAGCGGCGTTTTTTGACTAAACTCCGCGTTGAGCATTCGATGAACGACAAGGCAATGATTGAAGTGACGGATTTGACGAAACGCTACGCCGGACGCACGGCGGTGGCGGGCATTTCGTTCACGGTCGCGCGCGGCGAAATTGTCGGTTTGCTCGGACCGAATGGCGCGGGCAAAAGCACGACCATGCGGATTCTTTCGTGTTTCCTGCCGGCGACGTCCGGCACGGTGCGCGTCGCAGGCTTCGATGTCTTTCACCAGTCGGATGAAGTGCGCCGCCGCATTGGTTACATGCCGGAAAACAATCCGCTGTATCCCGAAATGCGCGTGCGGGAATACCTGAAATTCCGCGCGCGGCTCAAGGGCCTCGACTGGCGGCGTTCGCGCGAGCGGGTGGGCACGGTGATGGAGCAATGCGGGCTGACGGAGGTGGGCCGCCGCATCATCGGCCAGCTTTCCAAGGGTTACAAGCAGCGTGTCGGTCTAGCGGACGCGCTGGTGCACGATCCGGAATTGCTCATTCTGGATGAACCGACCCTCGGCCTCGATCCGCATCAGATTCGCGCGGTGCGGCAATTGATCAAAAGTCTCGCGCAGAAGCACACGGTGCTGATTTCGACGCACATTTTGCCCGAAGCGGAAATGACGTGCAACCGGATGCTCATCATGTACGACGGCAAAATTCTGGCCGCCGATACGCCGGACAATTTGCAGCGGCTCATGGCGGGCAACAGCCAGATCATCGCTGAAATCGCCGCGCCGGCGGACGAACTGCGAGCAGCTTGGTCACAAATGCCCGGGATTGAACAATTTGACGTGTCGCCATGCGAAGGTGAATTCCAACGCTGTGCGCTGACGCCGCGCGATGGATACGATTTGCGTCCGGCAATTTTCTCATTGGCACAGGAACGTGGTTGGATAATGCGCGAATTGACGCGCAGCCGCCATTCGCTCGAAGATATTTACGTGCAGGTGACCCGGCCGACTGAGGAGGAAGAGAGCGAATGAAAATTTTCTGGACGCTCACGCGCCGGGAGTTGGCCGCGTTTTTCTGTTCCATCACCGGCTACGTGATTATCGCGGCCGTGACGCTTTTAATCGGGTTGAGTTTTGTGGTGCTGATGACAAATCTCGGCAGCGACCCGTCGCCGATGCCGGTGACGGAAATGTTTTATCGGACTTACTTTTTCTGGTTGATTGTGCTGCTGGCGACGCCGGCACTTACGATGCGGTTGTTCGCGCTGGAAAAATTCTCGGGCACTTTTGAAACACTGATGACCACCCCGGTGAGCGATTTGCAGGTGGTGGCGGCAAAATTCGCCTCGGCGCTTGTGTTTTACACCGTGATATGGCTGCCGATGCTCGCATGTCTCTTCGTTGTGTGCCGGTTTACGAATCAGCCGGGCACGCTGGATGCGGGCACAATTGGCGGAATGTATCTGGGCGTGTTATTGGTCGGCTGCCTGTTTTTGTCGCTGGGATGTTTTGCGTCGTCGTTGACGCGCAGTCAGATGGCGGCGGCGATGATCAGCTTCGTCATTGGCGTGAGTTTGTTTTCGCTCGGGTTTCTGGCCGAGGCCATCCCCGTGACCGCACGCTGGCCGTCACAGGTGCTGTCGTATTTCGGCCTGTTCGAGCAAATGCACGACTTCGCCCGCGGCGTAGTGGACACGCGCACGGTGGTTTTTTACGTTAGCCTGACATTTCTCTTTTTGTTCCTGACCCTGCGCGTGGTGGAAAGCCGGCGCTGGAAATAACATGCCAACCGACCCCAAACCTCAACCCAGCTTTTCGCCCGGCCGCCGGTGGAAAATCGGTTTCGAAGTGGCCGTGCGCACCGCGCTGGTGCTGGCCGTGGTCGTGATGGTGAATTACCTTGGCGCGCGGTTCTTTGGGCGGTTTTACCTGAGTTCGCAGACCCGCGTCCAACTGGCGCCCCAAACGCTGGACCTCCTCAAATCGTTGACCAATCACATTGACGTCACCCTTTATTACGACAAACAGGACGATTTTTATCCGACCATCGTGGCCTTGTTAAACGAGTATCGCTCGGCCAATCCCCGTCTTTCCGTCAAGACCGTGGATTACGTGCGCGACGCGGGCGAGGCGCAAAAGGTCAAGGAGCAATACAAGCTCAACGCGCCCACGGACAAGAACCTGATTATTTTTGATTGCGAAAGGCGGGTCAAGATTGTCAATGGCGACTCGCTCACCCAGGTCAAACTTGAGCAGGTGCCCAACCCCAAGGAACGCGAGTTCCGGCGCAAACCGGTCGCGTTCATGGGGGAACAAATGTTTACCTCGATGCTGCTCGCCGTCACCAGCGCCAAGCCGTTCAAGGCGTATTTTTTGCAGGGCCACGGCGAACCCTCGCTCGCGAACAGCGACAATTTCGGCTACCTGAAATTCGGTTCCATTCTGGCCCAAAACTACGTCGCCGTTATGAACCTGGAATTGAACGGCGACAGTGGTGTGCCGATGGACTGCAACCTGTTGATCATTATCGCGCCAACCGCGCCATTGTCCGACCCCGAACTGCAAAAGATTGAGGAATATCTGAAGCAAGGCGGACGATTGCTGGCGCTGTTTAATTACGCCTCCATCAAGCGGCCAACCGGTCTCGAACCGATTTTGCAACGCTGGGGTGTCAATGTCGTCGCCGATTTCGTAAAGGACTTGAAAGGCACGGTCACCGGTAACGATGTCGTCGTTCGCATGTTCAGCCAGCATCCTGTCGTCAACCCGCTTACACAGCTTTCGTTGCAGATGGTTCGGCCGCGGCCCGTTGGTCGCGTGGACTGGCAAAACCCGCCTGCCGGGGCGCCGCAAGTGGACGAACTTGCCTTCTCCAGCCCGGATTCCGTGCTTGAGGGGGATCCAGCCGAACCGCCGCGCAGTTACCCGCTCATCGTTGCCGCCGAACAAAAACCAGTGGCCGGCGTGGCAAACATGCGCGGCAACACGCGCCTCCTGGTCGCGGGCGACTCGATTTTCCTCGGCAATTATTACATTGAAGGCGGCGCCAACCGCGACTTTGTCGGTTATGCGGTCAACTGGCTGCTGGACCGTACCACGTTGCTCAAAGGCATCGGGCCGCGACCCGTCATGGAATTCCGGCTGTTGATGACCCGGACCCAACAACGCGGAGTCCGCTGGCTGTTGCTGGGCGCATTGCCCGGCGCGGTGCTGTTGTTTGGCTGCCTGGTCTGGTTGGCCCGGAGAAAATAATGAATTCGAAAACCACCGGAATCTGGTTCACGATCGCCGCGTCGCTCTTCGCGCTGATTTTTATTTTTGAACATTTCCTGCGGCCAGCCGCCCCGGAATCGTCCGGTATTCTGCCGGAATTGCGGCCACCCGCCGTCACCAGCGTTCAAGTGATTCCGTCCGGTGCGCTGGAAATTCGCGCCGACCGCACGAACGGGGCGTGGCTGCTGACCAAACCCATTGCCTATCCCGCGCAGCCAGCCGCCATCGAAGCCCTGCTCGGCGCGCTCCAAAAACTCACGCCCGCCACCCGCATCGGCGCCGCTGAACTGCGTGACCACCGCAATGCGGACGTGGAATTCGGTTTTGAAACACCCAGCATTTCACTCGTCATCGAAACCGGCGGCCAGCGCCGGCAGCTTTTGGTCGGTAACAAAACCCCGCCCGGCGACCAGGTTTTCTTGCGCGTCGTCGGTGTGGACGGCGCTTTTGTTGCCGATGCCGACTGGTTCAAATTCATTCCGCGCTCGGTCAACGACTGGCGCGACACCGCACTGGTGGATGCCGGCCACAGCAGTCTGGATTGGATTGTGCTGACCAACGGCACCAAGGCCATCGAACTTCGACGCGATGCGACGAATCATTTCTGGCGCATGATTCGTCCGTTTCCGGCGCGCGCCGATGCCGAGCGCATCACCGACGCGTTGCAGCACCTGCAAACCGCGCGCGTCGTGCAATTCATCACCGACGACCCGAAGGCGGATTTGGCCGCGTTCGGTTTGCAACCCGCCGATTTCGACCTGTGGCTCGGTCACGGCACAAATTTCATTTCCGCCATTCACGTCGGCAAAAGTCCGACGAATGATTCAACTCAAGTCTTTGCCAGACGTGAAAGGTGGAACGCCATTGTTACGACCGTCAAAGAGCCGTTGTCGCCGTGGCGGGGCTCGGTGAATGACTTCCGTGATTCGCATCTGCTGGAATTGACCGCGCCCGTCGCGGAAATTGAAGTGCATGGGCAGGACAATTTCACGTTGCAACGACAAGGCTCGAACGACTGGCAAATCGTCGGCGAAAAATTTCCCGTGGACGCCGATAATGCGCAACTATTCATCAAAACCCTTGCCGGATTGCGCGTCGCGGAATTCGTGAAGGACGTCGTGACTACGCCCGATTTGCCCGCTTACGGGCTGGCGACGCCGACGCGCCAAATCACTTTGCGTTCGGCGGCGGGCGACACGAACGGGGTCATTGTCCAATTGTTCTTCGGCACGAACCAAAACAATGAAGTTTTTGTCCGGCGCGCCGATGAAGATTTTGTTTATGCCGTGACGGCGGAAGATTTCAACCGGCTGCCCGAAGCGGCCTGGGAATTTCGCGAGCGCCACATTTGGAATTTCAGCGAAACCAACGTGGCACAGATCACGATTCATCAGAACGGCAAGACGCGGCAGACCGTCCGCAACGGTCCGAACAAATGGTCGCTCGCCGCCGGTTCGCAAGGCATCATCAACCCGCCGGCCATTGAGGAAACTGCCCATCGGTTTGGCGAATTAACTGTCGTCGGCTGGGTGGGACACAAGGTGACCGAGCCTGAAAAATTCGGCCTCAAGCCGGAAAATCTTTCCATTACCGTCGAACTCAAAAATGGCGCGAAACACACCGTGGATTTCGGTGCGGAACTTCCCTCCTCGCAAACCGCGCTGGCCGCCGCGACGCTGGATGGCGAACGCTGGGCGTTCGTTTTTCCACCGGTGCTTTACCAGTTCGTCTTGAGTTATCTCACCATTCCGGTCCCGCAAGGCGGGATTCCCTGACATGCCTTTGCAACCCGGCTTCTGGCGAAAGTGCCGAACAGGCTTTCGCTGGCTTCGCATCACCGTGTTATTCGCGGTGCTCGCGCTGGTTTGCGCCCTCGTCTGGTTCAACCGCATCGGTCTGCCGGATTTTTTGAAAAGGCGTCTGGTGGCAACATTGCAAACGCGTGGTATCGAACTGGAATTTACCCGGATGCGCCTGCATTTCGTCCACGGGCTGGTCATCGAAAACGTCCGCATCGGCCACCCTGAACCGCCTGACAACCCGGTGCTTTCGCTGGCCGAAATCCAACTGCAATTGAACTACCGTGCACTGTTGCGCCGGCAATGGCAGGTTGATGGACTCATTTTGCGCCGGGGTAATTTCGTCTGGCCGCTGACGCCAACCAATGGGCTCACCCTCGGCAACATTCAAACCGAATTGCGCTTCCAGACAAGCAACACCTGGTCGCTCGACAATTTTCAAGCCGACTTCGCCGGCGCGAAACTCATGCTGTCGGGCGACGTCGTCCATGCGCCGGAAATTTGCAACTGGGACATTTTTCATGGCACAAAACCCGCCGCCCGCGCCGTTTGGCAGGCACGATTGCGACAACTCTCCGACACACTCGACCGGATACATTTCACGGGCACGCCGCAATTGAGCCTGGTTGTGGATGGCGACGCGCGGGACATTCACTCGTTCGCCGTCCGGCTGAACCTGAACGCGACCTCAATTCAAACGCCCTGGGGCGCCGCGCGCGACATCCGGCTCACCGGCAACCTCACCGCGCCCGCCGGAACCCCAACCAATTTTGTCTCGTCGTGGGCGTGGTGGACCAACGCGCAGCCGTACCGGTTGGCTTGGACAATGAAATTCAGGGAATTGAAATCCGAAAAACTGAACGCGGACTTCGTGGAGTGCCGGGGCCTCTGGCAGGCGCCTGAACTGGCCGTCACCAAATTGTCCGCCGGGCTGGGTGGTGGACAACTTGATGCCACTGCGCGGCTGAACCTTGCCACGCGCGAGCTCACCTTCACCAATTCCTCGTGTTTCAACATTCATGCGATTGCCGCATTGCTGACGGAAAAAACGCGCGAACGGCTGGCGGATCTTTCGTGGCCCCAACCGCCATCACTCCAGGCCAGCGGCTCGCTCATTCTGCCCACGTGGATCCTGCTGATGCGGGACCAGCCGGATTGGCGTGGTGAAGTGCAACCGACCATTCAATTAAATGGCAAACTGGCCGTCACCAATGGTGTGTTCGATGGCGTTGCGATTGACCTGGCGCGCACGCATTTTTCCTACTCGAATCTCCTGTGGCAACTGCCCGATCTAACGGTCGTGAAATCAAAGAGCCGGCTCAAATTAAGCGGCGGCGAGGACGACGCGACAAAAGATTATCACTGGCACATCCGCGGCGTGCTGGATCCGGAAGTCGTCCGGCCGTTTTTGACGACGAGCAACGCGGTGCGCGGTTTTGAGATTATGAAGTTCGCCGAGCCGCTGGCGTTGGACGTGGACGTATCGGGGCGTTTGTATGACTACGACAGCATCGCCGCTGGCGGGCGCGTGGCGTTGACAAATTTTGCAGTGCGTGGCCAGGCATTTGGCGATGTGGTGTCAGCGTTGAATTACACGAACCGGGTGCTGGAATTTGTCAATCCGCTGATGCACACCGGCGCGCAGATGATGACAGCGGACAAGGTGACCTTGGATTTCAACGCGCGGCTGATTCGTTTCACGAACGGTTTCAGCACCGCCGATCCAGAGCCGGTGGCGCGCGCCATCGGGCCGAAGACGGGGCGGGTGGTGGCGCCGTATCATTTTCTGCAACCGCCGACAGCGCGGGTGAACGGCCAGATACCGTTGCACGACATGAACGGCGGGCGTGATACAGCGGATGTGGATATGCGGTTTGATATCATCAAGGGCGCGCCGTTTGAATGGATGAAGTTCAAAACGACAAACATTGTCGGCACCATTCACTGGCAGAACCAGACGCTGATTTTGACCAATGTGGCGGCGGCGTTTTACGGCGGGGACGGAAATGGTTTTGCGAATTTTGATTTTCGCGCGCCGCACGAAGGCGCGGATTATCAATTTGCCGTGAGCGTGACGAATGTGGATCTGCATTCGCTGGCGACGGATTTGTCGTCGCCGACAAACCATCTCGAAGGCACATTGGCCGGACAACTCGTCGTGACGGACGCGGATTCAAGGGATTGGCGGACGTGGGATGGTTTCGGCCACGCGAACCTGCACGACGGATTGCTTTGGGACATTCCGATTTTCGGTATTTTGTCGCCGGTGTTGAACATGTTTTTGCCAGGTTTGGGCAACAGCCGCGCGACGGACGCTGTGGCGAAATTTTCCATCACCAATGGCGTGATTTACACGGACTCATTGGAAATTCGCTCGACAATGATGCGGCTGGAATACGCCGGCACGGCGGATTTGAAGCAAAACGTCCATACGCGCGTTACCGCGCAGTTGCTGCGCGACACCTGGGTGGTCGGCCCGCTGGTCAGCACGGTGCTTTGGCCGGTGAGCAAATTGTTTGAATACAAAATCACCGGCACGCTGAAAAATCCAAAGGGCGAACCGGTTTATGTCCCGAAACTTCTGCTGCTGCCGTTGCACCCGATTCGCACTTTGGAGGGAATATTCCCCAGCGGCGAAACTGGAACGAACGCGCCGCCGGAGAATTGAAATGGTCTCCGCACGTTACGGATTCGGGGATGAGACGGCGTTGGTATCAACTGGCGCGTTGGGCGACATGGGGTTGAAATGGCTGTCTTTGTGACCTTGGGCTTTCGCGCGTCTCAGTTCCGCCCGGCGTTCGGTTTCAACTTGTTGACGTTCACTCTCCTCGTCTTCCGCAGCGGCGGCGGAAATGCCCGGCAGCCTTCGCTCTTCCTTAATGGCTTGGGCGGCGGCGATTTCGGGGGTCTTCAAGACCGTCGGGCGTATCAACACAATCGTTTCACTGCGATCCTTTTTGTCTGTGCGCGAGGTGAACAGATTGCCGAGCAGGGGAATGTCCATCAACAGGGGAACCCCGCTCTTGCTTTTGCTCTTATCGGAACGGACAAATCCGCCGAGGATGATGGTGTCGCGATCTCGGACGGCAATTTCAGAGGAAAGCGTGCGTTTGGTGGTGTTCGGCACGTCGCCGACGTTGTCAATGTGTGTCGTGCCGTTGAGGTCGTCAATTTGCTGCTGAATGTCCATCACCACCAAGCCATCCGGATTGATGAAGGGTGTGACATCCAATGAAACACCGACGGACAATTGTGAATAAGAAGCACTGTTGCCGTAAGCGCTGCCGTAGGTGGAACCGGTAACATAGGGCACGGTCTGGCCGACAAAAAATGAGGCCGCCTTCGCCTGCGAGGTCTGAATGCGCGGACGCTGAATCACCGAGACTGTGCTGTCCGCCGCCGCCGCCTGCAACGCAACGTCCCAGGTGGGACCGATGTTCCCGAAATAGCTTAATCCCCCGGGCAGACTGTTGGCGAAGGAGCTGGACGAATTGGTGCTCACGCTCAAGTTCTTGTTCAGGAAATCAGAGAACGTCTGTCCATTATTCATGCCACCGCCGGCGATGATAGGCACGCTGGGCTTCAGGTTTTTCGGGTTTTGTGCCACCGATACGCCCAGATTCCAGGAATGGTTAATCCCCACATCCATGATAACCGACTCGATGAGCACTTGTGAGAGCAGCACGTCCAATTTCGCCACAACCTCCTTGATCCGCACCATGTCCGCCTGCGTTGCAAAAATGAGCAGTGAATTGCTCCGCTGATCGGCAATGATTTTCGTCTGGCCAAAAACCTGAATAGGTTCCGGCTGTCCTCCCGCCGAAGCGCGTTGAATGATGGACTGCAACCTTTGCTGAAAAGTAGTGCCGCCCGCCGGCGTGCCGCCGGGCGCCGCCTGCAAGCCCAATCCTCGCTGCTGGCCTGCCGGGTTGCCGGATTGCGTGCCGCCGGTTCCGGGGCCACCAGGGCGTGAAGCGCCACCGGTGGACGTCGCGGCGCCCGAACTGCCGATGCTGACCGTGCCCCCGCCGCTGCCACCGAGGCTGTTCAACGCGTTGGCAATGTCTTCGGCCATCGCGTATTTAATGGGAATGACTTCAGAGATGTATTCCGCCGGCACCGACACGTCAATCTGGTCAATCATCTCCAGCATCCGCTTGACGTTTTCGGCGTTGTCGCGGAGCACGAGGATGCCGTTATCGTCGAGGGGTATGGCGGCACTCGGCAATTTTGAAAATGGCGTGATGAGCGGCACCATGGCGGTGGGTTTGATGTATTTCAACTGCACGATATGCGTCACATACGACCCCATCTCCGGCAACTGGTTTGCGTCCGAGCGGTCAATCTTCGCGCCGGCCGAATTCGCCTGGTCAATCGGCAGCACTTTTACAAATTTATCGCCCACATTCACCAGTGCGATGCCATTGAGCGCGAGCACCGCCTGCAACGCCTGAACCGCCTCAGTTTTGGTCAATGGCGTTTCCGTGCGCAAAATAATCTGTGCCGACGGCAGGCCGGCGCGCAACATCGTGCGCCCAACCAGTTGCGCATAAACATCGAGCACCTGGCTCACGTCCACCCCCTGAAAATTGATGTTGCCAGCGGGGATCATTTCTTCAGGCGACTTGGGGGCCACTAGCGCGGCGGGAACGGACGGCGCGGCGGCCGGAGCGGCGCTGGGGGTTGATGGCGCATTGGCGGCGGCGGGCGGCGTGCCGGGAGCTGGAGGCATGGCCGGGGCAGCGGGGGCGTTGGTCGCAAGGTTGACACGCTGCGGCAGACGGCGTGGGCTGGGCGACGGTTGCGCCCACAATTTAAGGGCGGTTAGGAACAAAATCAGGATGAACGTGGTTGTTTTCATTTTGCGATTTTGGTTGCAGGCTTGGAATTGACCGGAGCGGCAGCGCGCGCTGGCGCGGCTGGATTTTTTTGATAGCTGGCGACGAGCCGGATGTTCGCGTTGAGGTGCTGGCGCGGGGCGTCCGGCTGGAGTTCCAGATCACGCACGCGGATCATCGAGGCACCAGAGCCGAGCTTGTAAAGGAAATCCACAAGCTGCTGGTCGGTGGCGACCACATTGATGTTCTGCACTTGTTCGATGAAAAACGCGTCGTTCGTATGCATTATCGAGCGCGAATAATTGGCTCTGCCAACTCCGCTGGCTTCGGCTTGCGCCTGAATCGTGCGCATGAAATTGATGGCCTGGTCCTCGAGCGCGACAAATTCACCCTGGCCTTCCAAGCTTTTCACCTGCGCCTGGTAATTGGTTGCTTGAGCAACGGTCGCCTGGTAGCTCGCCAATGTGGCACGGGCATTTTTCAGCCTGGTTTTTAACCGGCTCCAGTCGGAAAAGTGGTGCCAGACAAACACATAATTCAACACCAGTATCAAAACCACCACCACCCCGACGGCCAGGCGGCGCTCCAGCGGACGCAGATGCGCAAAGTATTTTTTCATGGCGTCCCCTCCGCGTTTTGCAGTTGCAAACTGAAACTCCAGGTCACAGCGTTTCCAGTCTGGCGGGGATTGACCGGTTCGCCGCCTTGGGAATTGAACATGGGGTGTCCATTGGCCGCGACTTTTTGCATGGCGGTGTTGAAATCAAAAAGCGTGTTGACTTGATCGGGTGCCGCTGTGCCGCTCAAGGAAAGTTTCTTGCCGTCCGCAAAGCTGAATCGCTGCAATGTAATGTTGGGTGGCAAATGTTCCGCGACAATTTTCCAGCAATCCAGCGCCGCGTATTTCAACTCCTGCCGCTCCTTGAGCACATCGTATTCCGCCTTGAGTTGCAATGCTTTTGTGTAATGGCTGCTCTTGTCCGCGACAGCCTGCTCAACCTTGCGGGTCTGAATGGAGAGAAGACCGACCGCACAAAAATAAATCGCCACGCCAATGGCATATAACACCCCGGTCGTCACCAGGCCGCGCAACCAGAGACGGTCAACAAATTGTTGATGGTAACGCGCGGGAAATTCCACCGGCAACAAGGTTGCGCGCGAACCTGATGACGCCGCGCGCCGCGCCGTGTGCGCGGCCAGTTGCGCCGGCGGCAGCGGCGGCACAACCTGCACCGGCTTGCCCAAACCTTCGCGCAACGCATTTTCCCATTCCGTGGCATTGGCGGGATCCGCGACCAGATGCCATCGGTTGGGTGGCGCGGTCAGCCAGCCTTCCAGTTCGCCGGCCCAGGCCAGTTGCGCAAGCTGGGCCTTCAAATTATTCGCGTGGTCGCCGGCGGGCGGCAACACGACATAACTCAAATTTCGCAACGCGCCGCCGCACCACCACGCCACGAGCATGGCATTCTGTCCGGCAAGCACCAGTGGATACATCCAGGCCCCGTCTTCCGTCGCGGGCGTGGCCGCCAACTGGTCGAGCATCGGCACTTCCAGCCGGTCGGCGAGATAACCCCGGCCTTCGAGTTTGCCAAGAAATTCCTCTACCACGCTGCGCTCGGCGATGACCACGACCACGGTTTGCAAATCTTCCGCTCTTGTTTCTCCGGAGGTCGCAGCTTCGCTTCGCCGCGGCGCGTCGCCAGGGTGCGACAGGACGTGCATGGTCCAGACGATTTGCGCCACCGGCATCGGCGAAAGTTTTTCCAGTTGCAGCTCCACCATCGCGAAGGTTTCCTCGAAGTTACTCCGGGGCAATTCAATCACGCGCAGGAAGACATTTTCCGGCGGGAGCCACGCGACGTTCAATCGTGGCTGCCATAGCGAACTCCATGATTTGGCCACCAACCGGGACGTCAACGGCTGGTCAATCGCGGCGTTGTGTTCGCGGCCCAGCGCAAACCCGCCACCTTTGGCGTCAAATTGCCAGAGCCGGCTTGCATCAGACGCCATTTGCAGAATGTTGCAGGAATGCCAGCGTTTGCTCGTCGATCCGCCTGACTTCACTTTCACCGGGCGAGGTTCGGCGGCCGGTTCAACTACAGAGTCCCGTTGAGCCTGAGCCCTGAGCCGCCTTTTTCCAGGCAGTCTTATGACCCAAAATCCTATCCACAATCCAACCAAGTTTCCCAAGAGCCATCCGTAACTTAGAAGCATCAAAAAGAGAAGACCGGAAGCATCTTTAGGTGCCTTTTCGTGAATGAACTGCGTTCCAACCCATGCCATCGGCACGCTGAAAAAAAGTCCCATCAGGTGCGAGCAAAAAAACAAGCCTCCGCCAATCCAGCAGACCAATTCAAGCCATTTTGGCAAAGGACGAGGTGGGGTTTTCATGTCAGCTTTTCACCCACATCTCAGTTTTGGTGTCGCCGCCAAGCGTATCCAGGTGCTCCTCGATTTGTGTAACGCGCAAAACTTCCTCGATGGTCGTCTCGCCGTTTTTGACTTTGGTCCAGCCGTCGGTGCGCAATGTGCGCATCCCCTGTTCTATGGCCTTCGCCGCAATGGTCGAAGCGGGTGCGCGGCTCAAAACCAGCGGACGCATGGCTTCGTTGAGCACGAGCAGTTCATAAATGCCTTTGCGTCCTTGATAGCCAAATTGCCGGCACTCTTCGCAACCGACGCCGTGCCAGAATCTGGCCGTTCCAATTTCCTCCTCCGGAAAACCAATGCGCCGAAGGTAATCGGGCTCGACCTGTTGCTCGGTTTTGCAATGCGGACAAATCGTGCGGACGAGGCGTTGCGCCATGACGGCCTCGACCGACGACGCCACGAGAAACGGTTCAATGCCCATGTCGATCAACCGCGTGAACGCGCTCGGCGCGTCGTTCGTGTGCAGCGTGCTGAAAACCAGGTGGCCGGTCAGCGACGCGCGAATAGCGATCTCGGCGGTTTCCAGGTCGCGGATTTCGCCGACCATGATGACGTTCGGGTCCTGGCGCAAAATGTGGCGCAAACCCATTGCAAACGTCAGGCCGATTTCCGGGCGCACGGCGATTTGGTTGATGCCTTTGAGTTCGTATTCGACCGGCTCCTCAATCGTGATGATGCGTTTATGCACGGAATTGATCGTGCTGAGAAAAGCGTAGAGCGACGTGGACTTGCCCGAACCGGTCGGCCCGGTGACGAGGAAAATGCCGTGCGGTTTGATGATAATCTCGCGGATCATCGCCTCGTCATTCGGTGCGAAACCCAGCTTGTCGAGACTCAGGAATATTTTCCCGCGCGTTAGCAAACGCAGTGAAACGCTTTCGCCGTAAACCGTCGGCACAGTCGAAACGCGGATGTCAATCTCCTCGCCCTTGATGCGGACGTTGATGCGGCCGTCCTGCGGCAGGCGTTTTTCAGAAATGTTCATGCCGCTCATCACTTTGATGCGCGAAATGAGCGCGGCCTGATAGCGTTTCAACTGCGGCGGCATCGGCGTCTGATGCAAAATGCCGTCAATGCGATAGCGAATGCGCAGTTCGTCCTCCGCCGGTTCAAAGTGAATGTCCGTTGCGCGGTCCTTGAACGCCTCCCAGATGACCTGGTTGACGAATTTGATGACGCTGGCCTCTTGATCGTCCTCGGTGATTTCCTTGTCGCTGGCAATTTCCAACTCCATCGGCTCGTTATCGCCCAATTCATCGAGCGTTTCGGCACCGACGCCGTAATATTTCTTCAGCGCCTTTTCGATTTCAGCCTTCGTCGCGAGCGCGAACTGCACCGGCATCCGCGCGTCGAACCGCACGGCATTCATCATCGCGGTATCGAACGGATCGCTGACGACAACCTGGAGCATGCCGTCGTTCACGTCCGTGGGCAGCACGGAATACTGAAACGCGATCTTCGTGGAAATCTTGTTCCGCGCCTCCGGCGGAGTTGTGTGCTTGGGCAAATCCAAAAATGGCCAGCCGAGCGTTTGCGCCAGCTTTTGGAGAAAAGCGTCCTCGGCCAGGCCGCGCTCGCGGGCGATGAACCCGAGCAGCGGCTCCGCCGAGCCGTTGTTCACGGCGGCGCGCCACGCCTTGCGCCAGTCGTCAAACTGGACGGGCGTCGCGTCGGCGACCGACGCAACCAGATTTTTTACCGAGCTAAAACCCATGTGTTTCCTTGAGTTCAGGTTCCCTTTATTTAACAGCGAAAAGCCGGGGAAGTTGCGGTTTTAAGCGAAAAATTCAAGCGAACAATATGCCACCTTAATTCGTGCAATTGGGGCGAAAGTTCGCTATTTCCTGTTCCAATATGAGACAGTTTGCCACCATCACCGTTATTGGCCGGGACAAAACCGGCGTCATTGCGCGCGTCACCACTTTTCTGTTCGAGCAGCACGCCAATATCGAGGCGCTGGAGGAACAAGTCACCCGTGGCCAGTTCAGCATGACCCTCCAGGCCTCGTGGCGGCCGGCGGATTGCAACGCCGCGAGCCTGCGCACCGGACTGGACACCCTCGCCCGCCAGCTCGGCATGGAAATCAAGGTGCGCTTCACCGAACCCAACCGCCGCCAGCGCTTCGCCATCATGGTGACGAAGGAAACGCATTGTTTCGACGCGCTCCTGGCTGCGCACCGCCGCCGCCAATTCAAAGCCGATCCCATGCTCGTGATTTCCAACCGCCCCGACCTCGCGCCGCTCGCGCGAAAAAACAAACTGCCGTTTGCGCACATTCCGTGGAACAACCGCGCGCAGGCTGAAGCCCGCGCGTTGCGACTGCTTGAAGAATGCCAGATTGATTTCGTCGTGCTCGCGCGCTTCATGAAAATTCTCTCGCCGAACTTTGTGTGGCGTTACAAAAACAAGATCATCAACATTCATCCGTCATTGCTACCGAGTTTTCCCGGCCCGCAGGCGTACCGTCAGGCGTATGAAAATGGCGTGAAGATTGCCGGCGTCACCGCGCACTTCGTCTCAATGCGGCTGGACGAAGGCCCGATCATCGCGCAGGGCTCGTTCCGGATCCGTCCCGGCATGGCGCTCAAGGAACTCGTCGCGCGCGGCCAGCAACTCGAAGCCGGCGTGCTCATCAAAGCCGTGAAACTTTTCCTCGGAAAACGGCTCGACGTTTATTGGGGCGTGGTGAAGGAGGTTTGAAATGAACGCCGTTTATTGCGTCATCAAGATTTATCCGCAAGATCTGGTGAAGCCCAAGACGCAGTAGTTCCCACTGCGGATTGAAATCTGTCCGGTTTTGGGGCGGATGGGATGCGTTGGCGCTCCATCCACGCCAAAAATTTTCCCCCCAAAAAGTTGTTCACTTTCTTGAACTGATTCCGCGTTCTTCGTGTCAGTGTAATCGAAAGGAGAAAGGCAAAGTCGTTTGAATGCCATCGCAACGCATGAAAAAACGTTCGTTTGAAATGACGCCGAAAACAGCGGTCATTTACGATGACTTCGATTTTGCCGCGCGAACTGAAAGAGTTCGCGGAAGGGCGCGGTCTGACTTTCCTGGGCCGCCGCATTTTGCGGGATGACGGGGATTCGATGGATTTTGTCAATAGGTTGTGGCAGCGGAAACAGCCACCTCAACCTGTTGTGCCAGTGCTTGAATTGTTTGCAGAGCCGCCGCGCCCGCCACGTCGTTGGGGCATCAACGAATAAAATTTGTTTGACGTTTGCGTTGTTGCGGCTAGTGACTAAGATTGCATTTGGGCTTGGAGCTTTGCGGCCCTTGGAAAGGAAAAAACGTTATGGCAAAGAAAACGAACTCAAGGAACGGCGGCCGTGGTCAAAAACAAGTCTTCGCGTTCTCCGCACCCGACGCGGTGAGCGTGCAGTTGGTGGGTGATTTTACGCATTGGCAGGAGCGTCCCATCAATTTGCACAAAGGCGCGGACGGCCTGTGGCGGACAACGGTGGAATTGGAACCGGGCACGCACCACTACCGTTTCCTCGTGGATGGCGAATGGCGCGACGACCCCGAGTGCGCTCTTCGCACGCAGAATCCTTACGGCGGCGAAAACATGATGCGGCAAGTGGCGTGAGCGTCAGCGCATTCGTCGGACATAAGATTGAGAACCGGATTTTCGCAGCGCGCTGGTGAAGGATTCATTGGCGCGGAAAGAGGGGTATAATTAGCGTGTGCCGTCATCGGCACAGTTCTACCGGAGACAGCCACGCTACAGTTCAAGCCCGAAGCTACTTGCTTGCGCCTCGACTCGTGTTGCCAAAATGATATGTTGTTCGCGTGAACGAACTTCTCGTCGGTCTGGTTGGCGCGTTGATGGCCACGAATCAACCGCTGGCCGTCAGCAATTTGATCCAACAGCACACCGGCATCTCGGTTACCATGGTGAATCCCAATGACCCGGCAGAGAAGGAATTGACGCAGGTGATGGCCGAGGACGAAGCGGCGCTGGACGAGGTGGACAAATGGATTCGCGACAACAACGCCTTTGCCGCGCAGGGAGCGGGCGAGTCGCGGGAGGCATTGAACCGGCGCATCCTTGCGCGCTTCGAGTCGGTGCGCAAAGACTACGAGGATCTTCTGCGGCGTTATCCGGATTTCGCGCGCGGACATCTGGCCTATGGCAGCTTCTTGAACGACATCGGCGAAGAAGAAGCGGCGGGGGTGCAATACGGAAAAGCCGCGCAACTCGACCCGAAAAATCCGGCGGTGTGGAACCAGCTCGCCAATTACTGCGGCGAACACGGCCCCGTCACCAACGCCTTCGTGGATTACGCCAAAGCCATCGAATTGAATCCAGCGGAGCCGGTGTATTACCAAAATCTCGCGACAACGGTTTATCTTTTCCGCAAGGACGCGAGGGGATTTTACGGCCTCAGCGAGGAGCAGGTTTTCGACAAGGCGCTCGCGCTGTATCGCAAGGCCATGCAATTGAATCCGCAAAATTTCCTGCTCGCGGCCGATTACGCGGAAAGCTATTACGGCATCCGCCCGCTCCGCACCAACGATGCTCTCGGCGCCTGGACGAACGCGCTCCAAATCGCCCACGACGAAAATGAGCGCGAAGGCGTTTACCTCCATCTGGCCCGGATTAAAATGGTTGTCGGCCGTTTCGCCGAGGCCCGGGCGCATCTCAACAACGTGACTAATGCGGCATTCGCCGATACCAGACATCACCTGGAGCGCAGCCTCGCCGAACGCGAAAACACCGCGACGAATCCGGCCGCCACCGGCATTTCGACGAATGCTCCGGGTTTTCCGACCCATAACGTCATTGCGCCAACCAATGCCGCAACCGTCACCGTCAAGACAAACCCAGCTCCAACCCATGCATTGCCTGCGCTTTCAAACGGAATGCCGGTGCTCACTAATCCGCCACCTTTTACCCCCGCAATGGCTCCGGTCTTGACCAATGTTCCGCCCATTCCTCCCCCCGCGCCCCACCTGCCATTCCATTGAAAAGTTCTGCAAATTCAACTTTTGTCCCGGCTGTTTTGTGCTAAAATGACCGTCGCATGAGCTTTTACGACAAACTGAAATTTGATTCGAACGGCCTGATTCCGGCCATCATTCAGGAACAAAAAACCGGCCGCGTAGTGATGATGGCGTGGATGAACCGCGCCTCGCTCGAAAAAACCATTGAGACCGGCAAAACGCATTTCTGGAGCCGGTCGCGCCAGAAATTCTGGATGAAAGGCGAGGAAAGCGGCCACACGCAAACGGTCAAGGACATCGCGTTCGATTGCGACGGCGACACGCTGTTGATCCAGGTGGACCAAATCGGCGCGGCCTGCCACGAAGGCTACCAGTCGTGCTTTTTCCGCTCGGTGGGAAAGGACGGCCAATCGTTCAAAATCACCGACCCGCAACTCGAAACGCCGGAACAGATTTACGGAAAGAAAAAGTGATGGATGACACACTCACATTTGCCAGCCGCGATTACTGTCTGATGCTGTTGCTGCTGGTTTTCGCGCGGGGAATGGATTTTCTCAGCACGTGGATCGCAACGCCGAATCTGGTGCTGGAAGGCAATCCCCTCGCGAAAAAACTTGGCTGGAAATGGGGCCTGGCGCTCAACGTTGTGCTGTGCGTGGCGCTGGCGGCGTGGCCGCTGTCGGCCATCGTCGTCGCCACCGCGAGCGTGCTGGTGGCCGCGCGCAATTTTCAGTCCGCGTGGCTCATGCATTCGTTGGGCGAGGAAATCTACCGCCGCTGGCATGTCGAGCGCGTGCAGGAAACGCGGGTTACGCTTTACCTGTTTTGCCTCGCGGGCAACACGCTGTTGACAGCCGGCATCGGCGCGGCGTTGATTTATTTCAGCAACCTGCGACTGGTGCCGTTCGCCATCGGCATGGGCATGGTGGCCTACGCGATCGCCGTGGCGTTTTATACGCTGCTGGCGATCTGGCGGATACGGCGCGCGGCAAAAAAAGTGGAAACGACGCAAAATTCCGGCACGAATGACAAAAGTTTGACGGCAGACGCCTGGGTTCGCGTCGAAAATCGCCCGGCTGACAAGATCATTTAGCCAATGCATTCACCGACCCTCGATGAATTTTTGAAACTGGCCGCGCAAGGCAACGTGATTCCGGTCATGCGCCGCCTGCTGGCCGACATTGAAACGCCACTTTCGGCCTACCGAAAAATCCGCGGCGCGGGCGAATCGTTTTTGTTCGAATCGGTCGAAGGTGGCGAGCATCTCGGGCGCTATTCGTTCGTTGGTTGCAATCCGCGCGCGGTCATCAAGCAAACCGGTAATCGCGTTGAAGTCATCGAAAACGGAAAGGCCGTTGAAACGGCTTCCGTGGGCAACGAGGTGAAGGATGGTCTGGCGGTCGTCGAGCGCGTGATGAAAAAATATCGCGCGGTCCTGCTGCCGGGTTTGCCGCGTTTCACCGGCGGCGCCATCGGTTTCATCGGATATGAATTCATTCACGACGTCGAACCAGTCGTGCCGCGCCCGCCCAAGGACGAATTGCAGACGCCCACCATGGTTTTTCTCGTCGCCGACCAGCTTTTGATTTTTGACCGCGTGGCGCAGACCATCACCGTCCTGGTCAACGCCTTTCTCGACGGCGCAACGGGTCCGGCCGAGGTTTACGAAGATGCCGTCGGCGAAATTGAGCGGCTGGTCTCGTTGCTCGAACAGCCGAGCGAACACCATCCGGTCAGCCTGCCAGGCGAAGTGCCACCAGTGCCATTTGAGTCGAACATCACCAAGGAAAAGTTTTTTGCCAACGTGCTCAAGGCCAAGGAATACATCACGGCGGGCGACATCATCCAAGTCGTCGGTTCACAACGGTTTTCCACGCCGGTGACGGCGTCGCCGATTGATGTTTATCGCGCCGTGCGTTCGGTGAATCCGTCGCCGTACATGTTTTTGCTGGAATTGGACGGCTTTTCGCTCGTGGGCGCCTCGCCGGAAATTCACGTGCGTTGCGAGGATGGCCGGGTGGAAATCCGCCCCATTGCCGGCACCCGGTGGCGCGGCAAAACCGAGGCGGAAGACGCGGCGCTGGAAAAGGAATTGCTGGCCGACCCGAAGGAACGTGCCGAGCACGTGATGCTCGTGGACCTGGCGCGCAACGACATCGGACGCGTGTGCGATTTCGGCAGCGTGCGGGTGAAGGACCTGATGATCATCGAGCGTTACAGCCACGTCATGCACATCGTGTCGGAAGTGGAAGGCAAACTTTCCGCCGGCAAGACGCTTTACGATTTGATGCGCGCGACGTTTCCGGCAGGCACGGTCAGCGGTGCCCCGAAAATCCGCGCCATGCAGATTATTTCAGAGCTGGAACAGACCGCCCGCGGCCCGTATGCCGGCTGCGTCGGTTATTTCTCGTTCAATGGCAATCTCGACACCTGCATCACCATCCGCACCGCGCTGCTCAAGGACGGCAGGGCTTACGTGCAGGCTGGGGGTGGCTGGGTCAGCGATTCGACGCCCGAAGGCGAATTTCAGGAGACTGTCAACAAATCCAAGGCCATGCTCAAGGCCGTGGCGATGGCGGAAGGGTTTGGATGTCAAGCGTAGCGGGCGAAATTGTTTGCCGTGGCCATGCTTTTTGTTAGTGTGGACTTTGACTTAGAAAGTTATGAAGCGTTGGTATTTCATCACCATGGCGGGACTGCTTCTGGGCGCGGCGGTGGCACAGGCCGCGCAGGTGGGGCTGATTAAAATCAACGGCGCCATCGGCCCGGCCACGGAGAGTTATATCGCCCGCGCCATTAACGAAGCAGCGGTGCAGAATGACGAATGTCTCATCATTCAACTCGACACCCCCGGCGGCCTGCTCGAATCCACCAAACAAATCGTCCAGACCTTTTACACCTCGAAAGTGCCGACCGTGGTCTATGTCGCCCCGTCCGGCGCGAGCGCGGGGAGCGCGGGTGTTTTCATCACTCTGGCCGCCGATGTGGCCGTAATGGCGCCCAACACCAGCATCGGCGCGGCCCATCCGGTCGAGATCGGCACCACCGGCAGCGCGGAAAAGACCGACGACATGATGAAACAAAAACTGGAGAACTATACTTCCAGCTTCATCGAGACCATCGCGGACAAACGGCACCGCAACGTGGAATGGGCCAAATCCGCCGTTGTTGAAAGCAAAACGACGACCGCGGAGAAAGCGCTGGATATCGGCGTTATTGATCTCATCGCAGATGACGTGCCGGATTTGCTCAAACAACTCGATGGACGCGAAACCGGCGGCAAAACGCTCCATACCGAAAATGCCAAGGTCGTGGAAATCCCCATGAACCCATGGGAGCGGTTTTCCCAGTTATTTTTGCGGCCGGAAGTAATGTTCATCCTGATGTTAATGGTGATTTACGGGATCATCGGCGAGTTGAGTCATCCCGGGGCGATCCTGCCGGGCATTGTCGGGGCGATTGCGCTGGTCCTCGTGCTTTACATGTCGTCCATCCTGCCGGTCAACGTCACCGGGTTGGTATTGATCGGGCTGGCGATCGCATTGTTTATCGTGGACGTTTTTTCGCCGACGCACGGCGTGTTGACTGCGGGCGGCATTGTGGCCTTTTTCCTCGGCGCGATGATGCTGTTCAGCCACATCGGGCCGGGCTTTGGATTACCACTGTCCTGGATTATTCCGGCGACGCTCGTCACGGCGGCGTTTTTTGTGTTCGTCGTCGGCAAGGGTATTCGCGCGCAATTTATACCCGTTCGCGCCGGCAAGGAAACGATGCTGGGCCGGACGATCAACGCGCTTTCCCGGATTGACTCGCAGGGCGGCAAGGTGTTTATCGAGGGCGAAATTTGGAATGCCGTGAGCGAAACGCCGGTGGAAGCCGGACAGCCCGTCGAAGTCACCGGCATCGAAGGACTGACGTTGAAAGTGAAACCTAAAAAACCATAACGGAGAAAATTATGAATGAACTTATTGGTCTGTTGGTAAAATTATTTGGGGCGTTGGGTCCGGTCGTGGTCATCCTTGTCATCCTGGCGATTTTCATATTGCCCCAAGCCCTGCGCATTTTGCGCGAATACGAGCGCGGCGTCATTTTCCGCCTCGGCAAACTGCTCGGCGCAAAAGGGCCGGGACTGATTTTCCTGATTCCTGTCGTGGACAAGATGGTGCGGATGGATTTGCGCGTCGTGACCATTGACGTCTCCAAGCAGGAAATCATGACCAGGGACAACGTGCCCGCCACGGTGGACGCGGTGGTTTATTTTCGTGTCGTTGATCCGATGGCGGCGGTGGTGAAGGTGGAGAATTTCTGGAAAGCGACTTCGCTCATCTCGCAGACGACGCTGCGCAGCGTGCTGGGGCAGTCGCCGTTGGATGACCTGCTTTCGCAACGCGACATCATTAACCAGAAGTTGCAGGAAATCATTGATCGCCAGACTGAGCCGTGGGGTATCAAGGTCACAGCGGTGGAAGTGAAGGACGTGGCGTTGCCTGACAGCATGAAGCGCGCAATGGCCAAGCAGGCCGAGGCCGAACGCGAACGTCGCGCGAAGATTGTGAACGCAGAAGGCGAATTCCAAGCCGCCGAGAAAATGGTGCAGGCCGCCTCCTTGATCAGTAAGGAACCGATTGCACTGCAATTGCGCTATCTCCAGACCATGCGCGAAATGGCCAGCGAACACAACACAACCACATTCCTGCCGCTGCCGATTGATTTGTTCAGTGTGTTCCTGAAAAAATAAGAGCGCGACTGTGTGCGCGGCGTGTCCGAGCGTCGGGGTCAATGGAAGAATTGGTTTGAATGACGAAGCGGATTTCCAATTCGACATTCGGCAATCGATGTTCGAAATTAGCACTATGCCCCTTTACGAATATGAGCTGTGCGAAGGTGACTGCAAGGTGTGCGGCGGGAAATTCACGTTGCGCCGTCCGCTTTCGGCCAAGCCGCTGACGCATTGTCCCGCGTGCAAAAAGCCGGTGCGCAAAATCATCTCCACCTTCAATTCACCGCACAAGCTCAAGCCGTTGTCCATCACCGACGCGAAAAAAGCCGGGTTCACCGTGCTTAAAAAAGTCAGCAAGGGCGAATATGAGCGGCAGTAAAGCGGTCGAAAGTCAAAAGCCGGGACTGTGACTGAAGCTGAGTTTTACCATCTAAATCGTCATTTCATTCAAAAGGGTTTACGGGTTTTGAATTCATTTTTGACGCAGGGTGTCCAATTGATTAATCTGATAGTTTGAGATGGGTTTCAGCTTTGCATATTTGAAATGCGTGTTGCTTTTGGCCGCCGCCATGTTGATTGCGGTTTTTTCCGCCCAAGCCCAGCGCGCAGCATCTCGCCGGGGACAAGCCATTTTGTTTTCCTCGCCGGGGAGCAATACTGTTTTCTCCAATATGCCGTCGCTTTCGCCCGAACCGCTGGAATCGCTGGATTTTGGCAACACTTTGCAGGCTCCGTCATCGGTCAACTTCAGCGGTCCGGTCGTTGACATCCCGGTGCCGGTGGGCGCGCCGGTGGGCGCGCCGGTGGTTTCACACGCCGCGGCGTTGCGGATGCAGGACCTGCTGGACCGGCGCAAGAATTGGATGCTGTTGACGCCCGCGGAAATCCTCGGTGCGACCACGCCGGAAAAAATCATGGGAATCCAAGAACATGACGCAGCCGGACGGCCAAAAAATCTAACAGCGCTGGAACGCTACACTGAAAGGCGGAATCAACCATCGCCGGTCGACGCCAACACCAATGCGTTTCCAACCCGGAATTTTTCCGATAAACAGCCCGACACATTGAACTCCATCCCCGGCGGATTGGGAAATCCAGGCAACATGGCCAGCTCGCTACTCAATCCCGCACCGGACAATCAAACATTGGCCGGGCAAAATGGAAACAACAACTGGTCAAAATTGTTCGACTCACCGTCGCCGTCGCCGGGTGTCACCATGGCGCAACAGACGGACATGGACAGGTTCAGACAATTGCTCAAGCCAGGTTCGTCATCCACCGCCGCGGCAGCGACCCCTTCATTGAGCGGCATAAAAATCTCCCTGCCGCAAACGGCGCTGAGTTCCGGCCTTGGCCAGTCTGCACTGACTCCGGTCGGCGCGTCATTCACTCCATTGAACAACGGGATTGGCAAACCCACCGAGATGCCGAAGTTACCCAATATCTGGAGTCTAAGTTTAACGTCGCCCCCATCGGCCGCCGCCTGGGTGCCGCAGCCGCCGCCTTGGTTGTCGCCCACACCGCAGTCATTCGCTACTCCGCAACGGAAATTTTGACCCCGACACCCGGCATCGTGGGTCAATGCGCCGCGGTGGTCAGGAGCACTTGTTCGAGCGTCGCAATGCCCTCACGCGCGCGGTCGAGTCCGACCATGCGGAGGGTGTGCATTCCCTGGCTGATGGCCACCTTGCCCAGCTCGCGCGAGGTGGCGCGGGCGATGATGAGTTTGCGGATCTGGTCCGTCATGGTCATGGCTTCGATGATGGCGAAGCGTCCGGCGTAACCGGAATTTCTGCAACGTTCGCAGCCGCGGCCGCGGTAAAGTTGCACACCGCTGAAAATGGCGGGGTCAATACCGAGGTCTTCAAACATTTTGGGCGGATAAGCCACCGGCTCGCGGCAATGCGAACAAATGCGGCGCATGAGGCGTTGCGCGCAGGCCAGAATGATCGACGAGGAAATCAGGAACGGCGCAATGCCCATGTCGTCGAGTCGCGCAATGGCGCCGGGCGCGTCGTTGCAGTGCAGGGTGCTCAAAACCTGGTGGCCGGTGAGCGCGGATTCGACGGCGATTTCAGCGGTTTCCGTGTCGCGGATTTCACCAATCATGATGATGTCCGGGTCCTGGCGCAAAATGGAACGGAGTGCATTGCCAAAGGTGAGGCCGATTTCCTTTTTGACCGCAATCTGATTAATGCCCGGGATCTGAAATTCGACGGGGTCTTCGACCGTGACGATGTTGTAAATCGGATTGTTGAGTTCGTTGAGCGCGGAGTAGAGCGTGGTCGTTTTGCCGCAACCCGTCGGCCCGGTGACCAGAATCAATCCGTGCGGAGCGTCCACCGCAGCTTTGACCTGCCGGAACGTTTCGGGATCGAGACCAAGTTTGTTAATGGTGGCAGAGAGATTGGACTTGTCCAACACCCGGAGCTCGACTTTTTCGCCGTGGACCGTGGGAATGACGGACACGCGGAGGTCAAAGTCCTTGCCGCCGATGCGCACGCGCATGCGGCCGTCTTGCGGCAGGCGGCGTTCGGCGATGTCCAGGTTGCTCATGATTTTGAGGCGCGACACGAGCGCCAATTGCATTTGTTTCGGCGGCGGCGTTGCGTCAACGAGCTCACCGTCAACGCGGTAGCGCAAGCGCATGTTTTTCTCAAAAGGTTCCAGATGAATGTCGCTGGCGCGGTCCTTGATGGCCTGGACGATGATGAGATTGACGAGCTTGATGACCGGCGCTTCTCCGCTGGAAGCGGCGAGCTGGTCAAGGTTGACCTCTTCCACCCCTTCCTTGACAGCTTCGATGGAATTGGCTTCCGCGTCGGCTTCATCCTGCTTTTGAACGTCCTGAATAATATCTTCCATTGAACTGCCCTTGGCGGCATCAAAGGCATTCAACTTGTCAACGATGGCTTTTTCAGACGCGATGAGCGGGGATATTTCAAGTTTGGTGATGCGTTTGACGTCATCAATTGCCAGGACGTTCAGCGGGTCGGCCATCGCGATGAACAGCCTGTTTTCCAGCCGTGAAACGGGAACAATCTTGTAATTGTGTGCCGTGTCGCGCGGCAGCAATTCGACGACTTCCGGCGGAATACTCACATGCGCAAGGTTGATGGGCGGTACGTTCAGCACGCGCCCCATGGAAACAGCCAGGTCCTGCTCGCTGACGTAGGATTTGTCGACAATGAGTTTGATGAGGCGCGCCCCCTCCTTTTTTTGCTGTTCGAGCAGTTCCTTGATCTGCCCCGCCGACAACAAGCCGTCCTCGACGAGTGCGTCAGCGATGCGTTCTCCGAATGATTTGACTTTGGCCATGGCTTTAGCGGAACGCAATGCGGAGGTTGGAGATCAGGTCGGCGGGCGGCGCCAAATACCACAGCAGCCGGTGCGTGGTGGCTTCAGCCAGATCCTTCACTGCCTGTTGATTAAACGGATTGGCGGTTGCCACCAAAATGGATTTGCTCATCCGGTCGAACGGTAGCACGCACCAGCGGCGGCAAACTTCCGCTGGAAAGCCGCGCGTCAAGTCAATGTCCACATCGTACTTTTCCAGCGGCAAAAACGCCGTGCGCGACCTGTCGGCCAGCAATTTGAGGGATTTGTCCACGGTAAAAATCTTTTTCTCCGCGAGGACTTGGATGAAGGGTTCGACTATATCCAATGTCGCCGCGGTCAAGTCCACCGTGTGCCAGTACCTTTCAAAATCAATCGCAGCGATGATTTTGCTCTCGACGAAAATTTTGTGCATCGTCTTGCGTCCATCGTCAATTTCCGTTGTCGCCGTGTGCGCCTTTTTGCGAATTCCTACCGTGTCGGACTGAGACCCCAACACCGCCGCCGCCGATTCCACGCCTGCGGATTGCACCGCCACGTTGTTCGCCTTGTCCTCAATTTGTCTGAGCGCCGCCTGCACGTCAGCATCGTCCGGACGCCGCTGCAAAACCGTCTCGTATTCCAAAATCGCCGATGAAAGCTGCCCCGACTGCATGTAAGCTTGCGCGATGCGTTTGGATGTGCTGATGACATCCTGTTCGCGCCCCATCTTGGTATAGGCTTCCTTGAGAATTTCCAGTGACTGGCAATCGTTGGGCTGCGATTGGGCAATGACTTCGAACATCTCAATCGTCTGTTGCAATTGAGCTTCTTCACTGGGACTTAATGCCACCGTATCCATGATTTAATCGTTTGCCAGCTTCAAAAATCAGCAATCCTCGCGCCACTTTAAGCATTCAAAAGCAACAACGTAACCTCCTCTTAAACCACCAGATGTACTCAAGTTGGAGCTGGCGGGTTGCACCCCGGCACTGCCACCAGTCCGTAGCGTCAGGCATCCTGCCTGACGTAAAGGGCTGGCTTCCAGCCATCCGGAGCGAAAGTCGGCACCAAGCAAATCTGGCTGGAGGACTGCCGGGTGGCACCCGAATCCGCCGGGCTGGAAGCCCGGTTCTACAGCAGCCAGGATGGCGGCCGCTACGGTGGTAGTGCCCAAGGTGCGCCCGGGGTGGTGGGAAGAAACGGCCGGATCAATTCAAACTGGCTGCCACCCTGCTCCTGAAGGGCGGCTCCATGGGTTATCTCCGCACGGAACAATCATTTCAGATATCGTGTTCGCGTCGCTCACCGCGGACGCTTCGTGGCTGCTGCAACTGGCGCAGCAACCGGCGGAGTGAATCAATCTCGCGTTCGTCGGTGAATTTCTGGCGTTCGGCGAGTTCGACCAGTTCCAAGACATCCTCCATTTGATTGAGCACTTGTCTCAGCGATTCGACGACTTGCGTCACTTCGCTTACAGCCTGGCTGATGGCTGAACCGCCCGGCTTGGCGGTGCGCGGTACGGGAACAGCGGGTTGAAATTTTTGCCTCGGCGGTGCGGGTTGTGCCGGGAATTCGGGCAGGCTGACGGATGGTGCGGCTTGCGGCGTCAGTGATTCAGCCAGCGCCGGTTGCTCCACTATTGGAACAGATGGCGCAAGACGTCGCCGTCCGCGTCCGCCGCGATGCCCGCGACGGCGTCTGCCGCCCGGTTCCCGGGGTTGCGCGGGGCGATTCGTCTCGGATGATTGTTCCTTTTGGGACATTCCGTTTGGAGCATGACGTGCTATCGGGCAAAAGCAATGGCGAATTATTCCCAACCGCAATTCGATACAAAGTCCGCAACCGAATTTCAAGCCCAGCCGTCAACTCCGGGACTTCTCGGGGCTTGCTTTAGGTGGGTGAAAATGTCCAACTAAAGTTGCGCGTAAAACCGGCGAATTGAGCCTGAAAACCTCAGACCAACAATCGGACATTGAACGTGTGGTGTTTCAGCTAAAAACCCCGCATCGGGCAGTACTGGCCATCGCCCTCGTCGGCGCGGTGGTTGCGTCGCTGGTTTGGTTGTGTGCCCGCGACCCTCGAATTACCTTTCTGGTCGGGGACGAGCGGGCGGAATGGATACTATTCCCGTCGTCACCGGATGCGGTGCCACATCCGATGGCCGAACTGGACGCGGTATTCCGGCGTGAGTTTGTGCTGGACGGCCAGCCGCGGACGGCGCGATTGAGCGTGCGCGCGGCTCGGCGAGTGCAGTTGAAGATCAACGACCGGCTGGTGGAGATGGGGACCAACCGCAATTGGAAGGACTTCTCCAATACCGATGTGCCGGGCTATCTGCACGCCGGCACCAACACAATCGAAGCTAGGGTTTTCAACGACAACGCGCCTCCAGCACTTTGGCTGGTGCTGGCGACCGACCGGCTCACCTTGCGGAGCGACCCGACTTGGGATGTGTCCTTTGTGGGTTCGGCTTGGTGCCGCGCCACCCTGGCCAAGACGCCGAGAATGCCAGGTCGGGGCAACCTCATGGCCGGAGGCAAGGGAACGCTTGCGGTCTTGGCGGTCGTCTGGCCGGTCTGGATGATTTGGGTGGGACTTTCGATTGCCGTCTGGGTGGCAGGGCAATGGTGGTTCAATCGCATCCGGATGCCAAAGGTCATTGCGATCAACCAATGGCTATCCAATGAAGCAGTTGTCCCGCTGCTAATCATTGCCATGCTTTGGGTGGCGTTGTATTGCAATAATACGGGATTACTCTCTCTCGATGTTGGTTTTGATGCGAGCGAACATATTTACTACATTGATTACATCCAGAAGCATAGGGCATTGCCTTTGCCGAACGAGGGCTTTGAGATGTTCCAGCCGCCGCTGTATTACGGGATTTCGGCGATCACCCTTTCGACGTTGGGTCTTTCGGTGAGCGGTGGCGCCGGGGCCATGGTGTTGCGGCTGCTCACGATGAGCTTTGGTCTGATGCATGTCATGTTGGTTTTCCTGAGTCTGCGGCTGCTCTTTCCAACGCAAATTGGACGGCAGATGGTGGGGCTGATGCTGGCGGCCTTTTTGCCCATGCAACTGTATCTTTCGCACTTTGTGACCAACGAGACGCTGGCCGCAACCTTGGCTAGTGCGGCCATTTATCTCTGCTTGCGTTTATTGCGAGCGGAGCAGGCAACCCTGGCCGGATATGCGGGGCTGGGATTGTGCCTGGGCGCGGCCTTGCTGGCCAAGGCAACGGGTGTTCTGCTGGTTCCGTTCATTGTTGTTGCGCTGGCTGGCAAGCTGTTGGTGGCCAGATCCACCCTGGCTGTCTGGTGGCGCACCCTGGGTGCGATGCTTGGGGCATGCTTTGCCGTTTGCGGCTGGTATTATCTCTGGATCTGGATTCATTGCGGTACGCTGCTCCCCGGCAACTGGGACGCGGCTTCGGGGTTTCGGTGGTGGCAGGACAACGGCTACCACATGCTGGCGGATTTCACGCGCTTTGGCCAGTCACTGGTTCATCCGTTGTTCAGCGGATTTGCCGGATTTGCCGACGGGATTTACTCGACGCTCTGGGGCGACGGCCTGTGCGGCGGGAGAAGGAGTATGAACTACTGGCCACCGTGGAACTACGACTTGATGACAGCTGGATATCTGCTGGCGTTGGTACCGACCCTGATCATTCTGGCCGGCGCGGCGGTTTCAGTCTGGCGTTTCATTCGCCAACCATCGACGGAGTGGTTTGTATTGCTCGGTTTTTCGGGAGCGTTGTTTCTGGCATTGGTTTTCATGAACCTGAAGGTGCCTTGTTATGCGGTGGAGAAAGCAATCTTCGGATTATGCGCCCTTGTGCCGTTCTGTTCTTTCGGAGCGGTGGGTTGGGAGGTGCTGACGCGGAGGTGGAAACCGCTCCAATTCGCGCTGGGCGTGATTATGTTGGTATGGGCCATGAACAGCTTTGCGGCGGTGTGGATTCGCGACAACTCTGTATCCACGCACGTGTATCTCGGGGCTGTGCTTGGTTCAAATGGCAGGACAGACGCCGCCCTGTCGGAGTTTGCCCGGGCGGTTGATATTGGTCCTTCCAATGCACAGGCGAGGCGATGGCTGGCGTCGGCTCTAAGCGATTCCGGTCAAACGGCTGCAGCGTTGCAGCAAGCCAAACAGGCCGTGGAATTGGATCCAACGGACGGTGCCTGCCATCGGGTGTTGAGTACGATTCTGGCCCGGCAGGGCCAACGGGAGGGTGCGATTGCCGAAGTCCGGCGCGCGGTGGAATTGGAACCGGAGGACCTGTCCGCTTATCGCCTCTGGTCGGAGCTTTTGATCGGGGCGGGACATAATGATGAAGCCATCAATGTCACCCGAAACGGCTTGGTCGTGTCTCCGGATGATCCCAGCCTGCATTACACGTTAGGTCTGGCACTGGCGCGAAAGAATGATCTCACGACGGCCACCAACCAGTTTGCGTATGCACTGTTGTTCGGGCCGGACGGGCCGAAGGTGCATTTGGACTTTGGCCGGGTCCTCCTTCGTCTGGGGGACACCCCGAATGGTTTGCGGCATCTTCAAACGGCGGTGCGGCTGACGCCCGACTCGCCGCTGGCACTCAACGAACTGGCATGGCTGCTGGCCACCAGTCCCGATGCCACGTTGCGCAACGGTCCGGAGGCGGTGCAACTGGCGGAACATGGCTGTGTTGTGACGAGCCGCCGGAACCCGAAAGGGCTCGCCACCCTGGCGGCGGCGTATGCCGAAGCCGGGAGATTTCCCGAAGCCATCAGTGCGGCGCAGGAGGCGCTTTCCTTGGCCCGGACGACGGGCGATGAAGCCACAGCTGTCCGGACCGAGAATTTGCTGGGGTGCTTTCGGTCAGGTCGACCCTTCCACCAGAACCCCATCCCTACGCCATAGGAATTCGTGGGACTTCTCGGGGCTTGCTTTGGGTGGGTGAAAATGTCCAACTAAAGTTGCGCGTAAAACCGGCGAATTGAGCCTGAAAACCTCAGACCAACAATCGGACATTGAACGTGTGGTGTTTCAGCTAAAAACCCCGCATCGGGCAGTACTGGCCATCGCCCTCGTCGGCGCGGTGGTTGCGTCGCTGGTTTGGTTGTGTGCCCGCGACCCTCGAATTACCTTTCTGGTCGGGGACGGGCGGGCGGAATGGATACTGTTCCCGTCCGTTACAGATGGAGGATACCACTTCATCGTCGAACTGGACGCGGTATTCCGGCGTGAGTTTGTGCTGGACGGCCAGCCGCGGACGGCGCGATTGAGTGTGCGCGCGGCCAAGCGCGTGCAGTTGAAAATCAACGGTCGCGCGGTGGAGCTGGAGGCCAGTCGCAATTGGAAGGACTTTTCCAACGCCGAAGTGCTGGCGTGTTTGCATGCCGGCACCAATACGATCGAGGCGAGGGTATTCAACGACAACGCGCCTCCGGCACTTTGGCTGGAGTTGGCGACTGACCGGTTCACCTTGCGAAGCGATCAGACCTGGGAAACATCCTTTGCGGGTTCGGCTTGGCGCCGTGCCGTTCTGGCGACGGTGCCGAGAGTGCCGGGCCGGGGCAACCTCATTGCCGGAGAGGGAACACTTTCGGCCCTGGCGTTGGTCTGGCCGCTGTGGATAATTTGGGGAGGACTTTCGATTGCCGTCTGGATGGCGGGACAATGGTGGCTCAATCGCATCCGAATACCGGACACGATTGCGATGTATGGCAGGTCACCAGAGACACGGCGGCAAAAAAGGCCCAACCATCGAACACCGAACACCTTTGCGATTAATCGGTTGTTCAGCCGCGAAACAGTTGTCCCGCTGGTAATCATTGCCACGCTTTGGGTGGCGCTGTTCTGTAACAACTCAAGGTTGATCCCGCGTATTGTTGGCTTTGATAGACGCGGCCATGTTGACTACATCGAATATATTCAGAAGCATCGGGCGGTGCCTTTGCCGAATGAAGGCTGGGAGATGTTTCAGCCTCCTCTCTATTACATAATTTCCGCAGCCACGCTTTCGTCGTTTGGACTTACGGTGAGCGACGAAGCCGGCGTCATTGTGCTGCGCTTGCTCACAATGATTTTTAGCATCGCGCATTTCACGCTGGTTTTCCTGAGTCTGCGACTGCTCTTTCCAGCGCAAATTGGCCGGCAAATGGTGGGGCTGTTGCTGGCGGCCTTTTTGCCCATGCAATTGTTCCTATCGCACTATGTGACCAATGAGACGCTGGCCGCAACCTTGGCCAGTGCGACCATTTTTCTGTGCTTGCGTTTGCTGCGGATGGAGCAGGCAACCCCGGCCGGCTATGCGGGGCTGGGATTGTGCCTGGGTGCGGCCCTGCTGACGAAGGCAACGGGAGTTTTGCTGGTTCCGTTCATTGTCGTTGCACTGGCTGGCAAGCTGTTGGTGGCCAGGTCCGCCCCGGCCGTCTGGTGGCGCACTCTGGTGGCGATGCTTGTGGCATGCGTCGCCGTTTGCGGCTGGTATTATCTCTGGATCTGGCTCCATTTTGGCACGCCGTTGATGGGCAACTGGGACGCGGCTACGGGGTTTCAGTGGTGGCAGGACAACGGCTACCACACACTGGCGGACTTCATGCGTTTTGGCCGGTCACTGGTTCATCCGTTGTTCAGCGGTTTTTCGGGGTTTGCCGACGGGATTTATTCCACCCTCTGGGGCGACGGCCTGTGTGGTGGGGCCTCGGGTATGGTGCTTCGACCGCCATGGAATTACAATCTGATGGTCGCGGGATATCTTCTGGCTGTATTGCCAGCTGTCCTGGTGCTGATCGGCGCGGCGGTTTCAGTCTGGCGATTCATTCGCCAGCCTTCGGCATCGTGGTTCCTGCTGCTCGGTTTTTCGGGAACGTTGTTGCTAGCAGTGGCTTTCATGTGTTTGAGGGTGGCTTCATATGCGCAGATAAAGGCATTTTACGGATTATGCGCCCTTGTGCCGTTCTGTTTATTCGGCGCGGTGGGGTGGGAGGTTCTGACGCGGGGACGGAAACCGCTGCGATTTGTGCTGGGCGTGATTTTGTTGGTATGGGCAATGAACAGTTTTGCGGCGCTGTGGATTCGCGACAACTCTGTATCCACGCACATATTTCTCGGAGCAAGAGCAAGACTCAAAACTGACACTGCGGTGTCGGAATTTGCCAAGGCGGTCAATATCGATCCTGCCAATGCGCTGGCCAGGCGGCTCCTGGCATCGGCTTTGAGCGATTCCGGCAGAATGGATGAGGCGTTGCAGCAAGCCGAACAGGCCGTGGAATTGTATCCAACGGACGGTGCCTGCCATCGGGTGTTGAGTACGATTCTGACCCGGCAGGGCCAACGGGAGCGTGCAATTGCCGAAGCTCAACTCGCGGTGGAATTGGGGCCGGAGGATTTGTCTGCCCATCGGCTTTGGTTGGAACTTTTGATTGGAACGGGACGCGATGATGAAATCATCAACGTTGCCCGTAATGGCCTGGCCATGTTTCCCTACGATCCCAGCCTGCATTACACGTTGGGTCTGGCCCTGGCGCGAAAGAATGACCTCACGACGGCCACCAACCAGTTTGCGTATGCACTATTGTTCGGGCCGGACGAGCCGAAGGTGCATATGAATCTCGGGCAGACTCTCCTGCGTCTGGAGGATGCTCCGAATGGTATGCGGCATCTTCAAACGGCGGTGCGGTTGGCGCCCGACTCGCCGCTGGCGCTCAACGAGCTGGCGTGGCTGCTGGCCACCAGTTCCGATGCCGCGTTGCGCAACGGCCCGGAAGCAGTGCAGCTGGCGGAACATGGCTGTGCCGTGACGAGCCGCCGG